>Ga0131853_10016711_pt1 | contig 13372 bp, 7 predicted proteins | sample TergutLab28metaG_FD_92764 | JGI IMG/M metagenome (GOLD analysis project Ga0131853, IMG submission 92764) | Labiotermes labralis P1 segment gut microbial communities from Petit-Saut dam, French Guiana - Lab288 P1 (version 2) (version 2) | ecosystem: Host-associated > Arthropoda: Insects >...
GCACCGTTTGTAGCTCTGGAGACGTCCAAACGAAATTCTATCTCCTGCCACGTTTTCTGAATCATGTCTCGTGTTATAGTTTCAATGGCTGATGTGATCCTGTCTTGCAGGTGCTGGATATTCATCTTTTCAGCAAACACAATGTTCTTAATGTACCCCCACAGGAAAATGTCAAGTGGAGAGAGATCTGCGCTTCGATGTGGCCAGGGTATTGGACCACCCCTTCCAATCCAGGCATCAGGGAATCTCTCATTTAAAACGTCAGTCGCAAAGCAACTGAAATGGGGAGGAGCTCCATCTTGCATAAAAATAACCCTACTTACAATTTCTTGTTCGAAGGTTTAACGTGTAAATCCGTCTAGTACTTTTTAAGTTATAGCGATTTCAAATCCCGTCCATCTTTTTCGATGACCCTGTATAGTGATTGTTTCACCTACTTAAACAAACTACTCTCTAAAACGTTTGGCCATTATTGTGAGATATTTGCCACCATCGCCATGACTAAAACCTGATATCTGTAAGGCGACCAGATATGTAAGTAAAATATTTTCCGTATTGAATTTTTGCGTGAGTGCGGTAATGATCTTTCGGGTTCCGTGAAATGCGGGGAATTTCTTGACTAGCTGCAAACCAGTTAGCTGCTCAGGAAGGACTCTGCACCATGGAGTGAATAAGTAAGTATAGAATTTTTGCAAAAATGCCCCTGAATGCATCACAGCCCATGCTTTCATCAAGGGAAAAACATATATTTATATCTGCAAATTTATTATTATTATTATTATTAATATAATTTTTGTAATTTTCGAAGAAAATAATACAATTAATAACGACTGGGTTTAGGCAGCCCGTGCCACTGCTCAGGCTGTCGTCCGCTCAGTTCCAGGTTAGTGCGTGTGGAAATTCGAGTGGAAAAACGGTCAGTTTAATAGGTTCTTCTCCAAGTAATACGTTTTTATTCCATCAATACCATCACATCCATTCTTCCTGCGCCTTTATCGATGGATTACTGACGCTGTGTAATCTTATAAATAGCGGGCATCGTTAAATACCACATTTTCAAAACTGTATACAGCCTTGTTGGGGACCGCGGTGGCACAGTGGTTAAGGTGCTGTGCTACAAATCGGAAGGTCGCTGGTTCGATCCCAGCTGGGGTCACTGCATTTTTCATTGACATAAAATCCTTCCGATCGCACTATGGCCCTGGGGTCGACTCAACCTCTAAAAGAAATGAGTACCAGGAGTATTTCCTGGGGTAAAGGCAGCCGGTGCGTAAGGCTGACAACCTACCACCATCCTGTGCCGATGTCACGAAATCTAGGAGCCGTAACTTCCTGGAACCCTCTGGACCTGTCCAGGCCTGTAAAGGGACTGCTTTACCTTTACCTTATACAGCCTTGTTACTTTCAGTAAATATATCCTCAAAACTTACACATGAAATATGCTATAACTTAGTATATGGCACAACAGAATTAAACAATATGTAATAAAAATTCAGTGATATTTTTTTTATATATTTGGTTTTATTAATATAGTTTACATGCAGCGGTACTCACAGGCAAAACCTGGGGAGATGCAGGAGGGGGGCAAATGCTCCTCCAATATTCCTTGTAACTAAGTATAGTTTTTTTTGCTACTGAGTTTATGAGTGAGAAATATAAAAATAAATATAAATTCAAAACAATTATTTGGGTGGTGGAGAGACAGAAAAAAAGGGAAACGCCATATTTTAACGGACGCAGCATAAAGACTACTTCAAACCAATCTTTACCGCCTCTCTGACATGGCTCCTTCTCAAGCTAAAGTATCTAATACCTGTGGTCGATTTTGCATATGCCATCTTTTAAGATAGCTCTAAGTTTCGCATAGGCACCGTGGTTGTAACTGTTAACTTTCCAGCAACGTAACACACAAAATGTATAATTATGTTATGATTCATCTTCGTGGGCCCACAAACTTTCATATCCATGCCTAAATCCATTGTTTAATTAGTCATCGTAAAAAAATAAAAAAAGAAAGGAAAAATTTGCACCGCCACCATGGTGAATTTGACATTCTCTAATATAATTACAATCATAATTGTAAATATTCTTACACGATCTAATATCATGTATCATTTCAGCACCCTGAATTATGCGCAAGTTCCGCTATTGTTGCGTCGCGCTCAAAAGTTTTAATTTCTGCATGCTGTTGATACTGATTGTGGAAAATTAGGAAACATGACTGCGGGATGGCCTCGAAGAGAGTAAAATTTGTACCGAATTTTGCGAAAATGCATCAAATGTTTTCGAAGTTGAAATGGGGAAACACACACACACACTCAAACGCACACACAAACTACACACACAAAACATACACACACAAAACACACACAAATACACACACACAAGCAACACACAAAAACACACACACAAACAACACACAAAAACATAAACACAAACAACACACAAAAACATACACACACAAAACACACACAAATACACACACACACAAGCAACACACAAAAACACACACAAACAACACACAAAAACATACACACAAACAACACACAAAAACAAACACACACACACACAGAGGAAAATCGGTATGATTCTCTTGCAAGAGTACTTCTGCCTTCTAAAGAAGGAAAGTCGATGAGAATGGAGATATAAAGCATCAAACTTTCCTATTATTTTGATCAGTTTAATCCACACAGACACAACACCCAGGCATTGTACGATCGTTTATTATCGTTATTTTCCTGCGGCATGTTTCCGTCTTTTCATTCGACCATCATCAGTTCAGGTGATCACTACATCGTAGGAAAATAATAATAAACGAACATATAATATTCGAGCTTTGTGCTTGTGTGGATGAGATTGCTAGTGGTTAAATTAGTACAACGGGGTGATTTTGCTCAGTTTTGTTTCACATTATTAATGTAAGTTTTGCAAGCGATCTCCGTCTTTTTCCGAGTTAAGGTCGGCATTGGGGTTAACAAGGAGCAATGTTGTAATTGGTACCGGGGCCCTGCCATGGGTTTAATACGGCCGGTGTGTGATGCTGGAAACTCACATTCGTATAGTACATAGGCTAAGAATGAATGGGTCTGTATACCTCATCCCCCCACATGCCGTCGTGACCCGCACAATAAGGCACTTTTCTTTATTAATTTTGCTTCCCTGCTAGTTTAATGACCTTGTTGGATTTTCCAATATAGAGCAGACGACGAAATACGTTTCCGGCACCCAGTTTTATAGACAGATAATTGTCCATACACAGCACGGCGCTGCTAGAGACGGCGCCATTTTCATAACGTGATAGCCTGGGAGGGCTGGCTGGAACAAGAATTACGGACATCTGTGATGCTTAAGTCTAAACAGACATCGTTCATTTTCGAAGTCATACATCCTCTTCAGTTTAATTAAATTTATTATGTTAGGTCAATTACCTTCTTGACTCCTGATGCGGGCGTGATAGGGTAGAGGCTATAAAGAACTCAGCAGTTTCTGTGGGTGAGTGTCCAATTTAAAGTAAGCTCATACGCCAGAAAACAAGCCACCGTTGACCGCTCGAGTGTTGCCAAGTGTTATCATCACTTACTCTCCTATATACGAGTATGTAATGTGCCGATCCCGACAGCCGTTCGGTGTAGGGCGCGTGTCTGAAACCATTTGATCGTTGGAATCGCGGGTTCGAATCCCCCTGAAGTCCTAAGATTTCGTCTCCTGTGTGAGTTGCGTACTGTTGTAGGTAGCGGGCTGTGTGACGAGCTGATCACTCTTTCAGAGGAGTCCTACCGCCTGTGTGCGTGCGCTTGCGCACGTGTGTGTGTTATTTAGAAACCTCAAAACTAGGCGACTTACGCCCGATTTAGACAGTTGCACCACAGAAAAGGAAATAAGTAATTTCCACTCAGATGACAAAATATTTCTCTCACAGAATGTGCTTGGTTCACTTGTGACACATCAATTGAGCCGTGCTAGGAAATATCTTTAGTTACGAAGCAGATAACAACAAAATCGAATGATGCTGTCTGTTGCTAGTAGGCCATACAACGTATGTAGTTGCGTGTCACCACCAATAATAAGATTCATTATCAATTACGACACGTGCTACCGTATTCCTATTTCAATTTTATTTTAGTATTTCCTGAATCAAATTTCGATTAGACTGTTACTTTACTGATTAATTCCCTCTTATTAGACCTAATAACGCAAATCTTTGGATATTTCAAGAAACGTGTTTGCGGTTTTCAACATACCAATTCGTCACATTTTGATTGTTTTACTGCTGTTCAATATTAGGCGCCTTCGAATTTGGTGTCAGTGAAAAATTCCAATGACACCATCGGGAATCGAACCCGCGACCTTCCGGCTTGTATCGCAGTGCCTCGAACAACTGTGCCACCGCGTGCTTTCATGTTTGATATTAAGATAGGGTATATAACAGTATTTACTACCTCTTTATGTGTGTTATTTGAAGCATCATTTAATAATGTACTGTGGGGGGGGGGCTCTTTCTGCTTTACAGGCGTCAGTCGGTCGCTGCAGGTCACAAGCAATTCTTTATCTGCTCTCATCTGACTGCTACAATGATTTGTTTAGATAACATGTTACACGCTGCAGTAGGGGAATTTGCCGTTGTATACGGCATTCACTCTTATTCCGTTTCCTGTAGCAGGGCTGGCCACTTTCAAGCCAAAATAGGGCAACATAATTCTTAGAGAACTCGTCTCAAGGCCGCACTTGTGTGTATATATATCGAAAAGGGGAGGGACTGAATTAACTTAAAAGCTGTTATTTACAATCAATTAGTTACGCTAAAATTACGGTTGAATGAGAAGTTAATAAACCTTACTAAACTCCGTAAAATACGAAGAAGGATTAGTTTATACTTTCTGCCTTCGAATTAATAATTTATATATTTTTAACCCTTTAAACGCCGTATTAAATCCCATCTGCCATCTGCTGGCATTATTAGGAGCCCACCATATTTTCCACGTTAGCGGGTTAAGGGTTAAACAATTTCTCTGCTAATAACGTTGCAATGTTACGTTCTGTACACGCAGCATATTTTGTTAGTTATATTGTATCTCTGAAAATATTCAGGCGACCGAGGCCCGCAAATATTTTCCTCGAGAACTGCATATTTTCCAGCCCTAACTTGAATCATTCGTATCGTAGGAAGAGTCTTGGATATCTGAGTCGGTATAGCGAATACTCTCAGAAATTGAGGAAACGGGCTTCGATTCTTGAGAGAGGCAAGCGATTTTTTCCTTCTGTTCAGAGTACAGACCGGTTCTGGGCCCCATGCGGCCGCTTATCCAGTAGGGTGTCTTTGACTAATTTCCTCCGACGTACAGCGGGCGGGACATGAATTGGACTACCGCCCTTGTTCAGTGCGAAGTTGACAAGTGCCAGACTTTGTGGCTTGGCTGTTCTGCTTTTCTTCACGGCGCTGTGCTCAGTTAAGTGCCGTGAAGGCTGTACTTGACACCGCACAGTATGGTGCAACTTGATTCATAAACTGACGATCTACCGACTTACTTGCTGATATAATTGACGAACCTTACTGAATAATCAATTATTTTTGTTAAGTATATCTTTGGATGCAGGTCCCAAAGGCCGCGCGGTCTAAAGCATGGGCTTGCGGTCGTTCGCTTGCTGGAATTACGGGTTTGAATCCCGCCCGGGGCGTGGATGCCTGTCTCTTGTGAGTTTTTTGTGTTGTCAGGTAGAGGTCTCTGCGACGGGCCGATCACTCGTCCAGAGGAGTCCTGCCGAATATATTATGTCTAACAGAGTATGATCTCGAAACCTCAATGATGAGGATGCCTAGGCCCACTAGGCCCCTCGACCCATGAAAATAAGTACTTATATTTGGGTAAAATGTTCATGAAGTGGCAATTGTCTAAATACATTTTAAATAATGGAGTTTCTTACGCATAACATTAAGCAAGCATTCTAATTCACTGACTAATCGGCTGATCAAATAAATATTTAAAATGATAATTAATTCTATAATTGGCGGCTTATAAATTGAAGATTAATTCTGTAATTGGCGGCTTATAAATTGATGATTAATTCTATAATTGGCGGCTTATAAATTGATGATTAATTCTGTAATTGGCGACTTATAAATTGATGATTAATTCTATAATTGGCGGCTTATAAATTGATGATTAATTCTGTAATTGGCGGCTTATAAATTGATGATTAATTCTATAATTGGCGGCCTATAAATTGATGATTAATTCTGTAATTGGCGGCTTATAAATTGATGATTAATTCTGTAATTGGCGGCTTATAATATTCATCTGGCATAATTATTTATCAGTTTAACTTATTCTGTACAGTTCTATGAAACACGATACGTATTATTTGTATTATCTGTTTCTCTACTCGTAGTTCATAGGCACTTCTTGTAATCACCACCATCAGGGACAACTTAATGTATACAAATAATCAAATTTGATTTTCATAGAATTGAAAACCGCCAAAGAAATAAATATTAGTAAAATACAACCATATATCTTCCTCAACTGTAACTATAATGCCTACGTGAAAGTTTATTGCATTCACAGAGCATATAATTTACTTTTATTCTAGCCCGTTCTGTTGTAATTTATTAAGAATTTTAATTTTTACGTATTATATATCGGTGTTACTTTAATTTTGTATGAGTTCGTAATTTCTTGGTAAAATATTGTGTAGTAGCTTATAATACTTTCGTCTAATGTCCTGTTAAATGTTTGTCTTTTAATATTATTTATAAACCATATACTTGGTAGTTCTTAGTGAGGTGATATCTGTCGTACTTGGACAAGCTTCAAGAGTGAGTTGTTCACATCAGAAGAAAGAAAAGAATTCATGGAAGTAATTCCAAAATTGAGCTGTTTTTGAATAGAATTGCAAGATTGCATCCAACATTAAATACATTAACTATGCAATATTTTACTTACAACTGGTCTCACACATTTACAATACACGTTCTCGGTTTCATAACAATTCAGTTTTATTTTCTATCAAGTAACAATTCAAAACAAATGTTCAGATATCCTTCACCTTTATCAGTCCACGCATGGACAGGTCTGGCAGTGAACCATTACATTCTTGCAAAGGTCACGAGGCAGTTGCGAATGGTTTGACAGGCATAAAAATTTCGTTGTTGAATTGCCTCTTCATTTTCAATAGGAGCCAAATAAACTAGGTTGTATGAGTGTCCCACAGAAAAATTCTGATTGAGGTGAGAGGAATATGGGGGCTGTAATTTAAAAATGAGTTGTTTGCGAGCGTATATTAAGATTTTTTTTTAAATGTAGAAAGCTTATTCCTGAAATTTGTTCAAGCATTTTAGATTAACTATATATATATATATGTGTGTGTGTGTGTGTGTGTGTGTGTGTCTCCTTAGTATCATATCTCCAATGTACCTGCCAGTACTGCTGTATTGATTGCAGGTGCATCCACGTCATTTAAACAAGTATTCCTAATCTCGTTATTAAATAGTGCTGAAGAGTTTTCAGCTAACGCATTCTAGATTGAAATCTTCTGACATTTCCTCTTTGTGTCCCGCAATCGATCGAGGCGTGTGTTTAGAGAAAATATCACCATTTTCACCGAGAAGAGACTCTAGGTTGGTAACCCGCAGAAGTTGCGATGACTAAGCCGTCCATGCTCGTAAATATTCATATTATCATCTTATCACCGCTTACCTCGATGCCACCTGTTTGTTGATCACGTGAGTCTCGAAAGGCACGAGTGTAAACATTGACTAAGGTTGTGTGTGAGACGCCGTGAACTGTTTGCTCACGAAACTTTCTTGATCCGAGGAAGGCGATTTTCTGATGCGGCGCGAAAGAATGGTGCGATCAGTAGACAGTGTCACTTAGTGCCCCTCTTTTCTGTGAAACATCACCAATATACACCTGAACCTTTGCCATTACCACTGAATACAAAACACTCACGACGTTCCAGAAGTAGTCTGTTCTGCTGCGGGAAATTGTCTGACACCCCAGAATACCTCAATTATCGCTGACTTAAAATTCAGTATCTTCTGTTGCCCTTAAAGTGGTGCTTATTTTATGTTTCCTACTGTAAATTACTCTTAACCATTGTCCTTGCAAAATAATTATGTTGTCAGCAGATGTTTAATGTCTAAATGTCAAATATCAGTGAGTTTAGACGTAAGCTTGATTTATTAAATGCGCTGAAGTCTTGGTCCTCCTTTCTAATTAGAACAAGGTAATTATGTATGGTTACGTGTGTATGTGTTTGTCCATGTGTGTGCGTGTGAGCGTGCCTTTGTTTCCATACAGTCACAACTTTCAGATTTCAACTGCGACACCAATGGCAGCAGAATGCTGAGTTTCATGAACGCTAGCACGAAACCCCAAATCTGTACTTCCCAAACATTACTCGCAAGTTTATCCTTCCTTTATCCCGTGGACTTATCTCCAGAACTTGTACGAAGAATTCTGTACCTCCCTTCTTTCCACTTCCAAGTCACCTTATCAGCTCATTGTGAATGCCAGAGTGTTTATTCCCACACATCTGAGGTGAAGCAGCCAACGTGTGTGTAGGTAAAGATTATATTCATATTTATACTTACACACACACACACACACACACATATATATATGTGTGTGTTTACATGTGTGTGTGTGTGTATGAATGACCTGAGTGAATGACACCGGGTTTCTACACTGCAATATACGTGGCTAAGATACACTCTTTGCGTAAAACGACGCCGTCATTAAGGTTAGGGCTTAGATTGTAAGTGTACAGTTACCTATAATATTGAAAGCATTGGCAGTGTCCATGTCCGTTTTACTTAGAGAACAGTGTCTCTGATGAAAACCACTTACTGGAGTCCGGCAGTTACAAGAAGTGTTAACGAATCGACTTGGCAACCTCTCATGACTGCTGCAGGAGTAGCAAGGTTGTTCTGCTTATATCGACATCTGTTAAGTCGCCATCTCTCTCTCTGTCTCTCCTTGTTTTTCGCTTTATCGTCTTCCTATCTCCATCTATCTGCTTGCTTCCCCGCGTTTCCTGCCAATATACAGCTTCTAGAAAGGGTTTTGAACTGACTAAACTAATGAGATGAGCAGAGCCAGCTGTTGATATCCCCTGATCGATTCCAGTGGGAGACGCAGCTGCCGCTTGCTGAGTGAGGAGACAAGAAGAAAGGGTGTGGAAGGAAAAACTCCAGACTCGTGGTAGGGCTGCAGGAGGGTTAAACTTTTGAAGTGTGGTGTGTGTGTGTAGCACAACTTTGTTCCATCTCTTTCCAGTTTCATTCGAAAAAGTTGAGCCATCGGCGTAAACTAGTACATAATTCTCAGTAGCCACTTAGAGAATTTTAACCCTTCCGTATTGTGTTACGGCTAAATGGAACACTTGAATTTGTTAGGGGGACGAAGTTGAGATTGTTCTGGGACTTCACAGAGTCGGTACGATGGCAAGATCGGAGTCAATTAAGTGATTTAATTTCAAGGAAGTGATTTTCTAAGATACCAAGTGCGAGAGACATGTTTAAGAAATGCTAAAAATAGAATAAAATCAGAAATGGTTCAAGTTCAAAGTTAGTAGAACCTCCTAAGTTTCATGGGTCGAGTTTTCTGTTGTTGTTTTCGAAAAGCTTCCTGCTTTAAACGTGTGTTTGACACGCACTTCTTCAGCGGTAATTCCAATAATTAATTTTATTTAGAATAAATATATTTGTTCAGTTGTGCCGAAGCACGTTAAAAGTTTTGATGTCATATTGCTTGGTATTATTTAAGAAATACGAAATGTCGGCTTGTGTGTGTGGATTAGTTCTCCCCGCCCGCCCGCCCGCCAGCCCGCCAACTCGTCCATCCAGCGTTCTACCCTTCTTCCATTTTCCCGTTCGCCTGCCCGCTATTTCGTCCACCCGTCGGCACGTACTTTCGCTCGTCTGTAACCTAATAGATTGGTTATCTAAATGAGAAATTTTCGGTTCTCGGAGCGGTGTTGCTGAAACTCAGACCTTCCGAAATTCACGCCCTTATCCCTTTCTAGAAATAATGTAGTGTCTTCATTCTCGGGGTCAAAAAAATGCAATCCATCTTGGTTTGATCAAACGTCAAGGTTACCATAGTTCCATTCCTAATTAAACGTCGTTAAATATCTACCTCAATACGGAGTAACATCCCAGAAAACGTGACCGTACCGACTTAAAAATAGCTTTGGACGTCAGTTACTGTAAGTTGGGACGTTCGTAATTTTAATTACATCGGCCCATAACAAAGCCCATAATACTTAATACATTGAAACGACTCTTCGAATCAGTATATAATCCAATATATGCACACCGTGATACACCATTGATGACGTATATGAACTCCTACATGTTTCGGCACCGAGGTGCCTTCCTCAGGGGAATCGTTGTAACGAAGATATTCAAACCAACATGCCAATCTTGATTCTATTCGTACCGCTCCTTGTAGGAATGCAGTGTAAAGGCTCAACAAGCAAACGTTGCTTACAACTACAAAAACACAAAAGGAAAGCTTTATAGGACTAATGCTGCTATATACTTACTTACTTACTTACTTACTTACTCCATAGAGAGGAGTCCTTCTTGAGAAGTTAACCGGTTCTCAGCTAGTCAAGAAATTCCCGCATTTCACGGAACCCTAAGGTTCATTACCGCTTTCACACGCGCCCGCCACCTGTCCCTATCCTACGCCAGCTCGATCCAGTCCATGCCCTCACACCCTACTTCCTGAAGATTCATCTTAATATTATCCTCCCATCCGTCTGGGTCTTCCAAATGGTCTCTTTGTCTTAGGTTTCCCAACCAAAGCCCTGTATACGCCTCTCCTCTCCCCCATACGAACTACATGCCCCGCCCATCTCATTCTTCTCGATTTAATTACCCGGACACTAGGGTGAAAAGTACAGATCATTAAGCTCCTCATTATGTAGTTTTCTCTACTCCCCTGTTACCTCGTCCTTCTTAGGCTGAGATATAATTTAACAAAATATGTAACTTTTGAAGCCTTACCCCTAAATATGTGCAAGTATAAGCCAATAGTCCTTCCTATAAGAAGGACAAGAACCCAGATACGCATGTTGGCTTATACAGCCTTGTTAAAAAGACTCCCCTGAGAAAGGCACCTCGGTGCCAGAAAATGCAGCACTTGACATGTGTCGTAAATGGTGTATCGCGGAGTGTATACGTTGGATGATGTATTGATTGTAAGAGCATTGACGGTATTAACAACATACAAGTAAAACAAATTAAATCGCATGTTTTATTTACACCGTGCATTATAATATAATTATACAATATAAACCAACAAAATGCGCCTTTTATAAGTTAATTCTTTAATTTATAATGTCTTCTATATGTTTTGAACCCGAGGGTTCATCTGCAGGAAGACGGCTGTACGTACAGGTACGGTATATTGCGTATTTACACGCTGAAATTATAATAACAGTCTTTCGTAAGAAATCTAAATATAAAATATTTGAACTTCTTTAATAATACCTACCAACTTCGTAGACCTCAGCACCGACCGCCCTCTTCTACCTACAAGACCGCTAAATAAACTTGACAGTACGTAAAATATTCTAATCTCACTTCATATCATATTCTGAGACACCGTACTGGATTTCTTGAAAAACTTTTCATGCAACATCTTACGATTTTATAATTACACATTTAAACTTTTATATTTATGTTATAAAATTTTAACTACCACTTTTTATGTTCAAATCGGTATATTTAAAAAGTTCAAATATTGTATATTTATATAATTTCGAACATTCTTTTACTGTGACATAAGCAGGTAAATATACAATATGCCATACCTGTACGTTAAAAGTCTGCCTGATAATGAACCTTCGGGTTCGAAATATGTAGAAGACATCTTAACTGAAATATGAATTTAGGAAAAGGTGCTTTATATTGGTTTATATTACACAAAAAATTGACTTTGCGAAGTATATGTTTTCTGTGTGTCAGACAATGAATAAAGGAATCCTGTCATGTGCAGGGATGGCTTTTATTAGACAACTCATGAACAGTTAGAAGACCGTGGCCCGCAGGTAGAGGAATGTTTGCCTGGTAATTTCACATCTCACTGAACTTTCGCTGGAAACAATCTCGAAACTTTGAAGTGCTGGGCGCAGCACATGCGAGTACCGCAACCTGACTTACAGAGACGGACAAAAAGTCTTTTATTGCGCCAGATATTTGATGGATGAATTGGAATTAAATTAATATAATAAGCGAACAACTGAATACCGTCCTTACGAATAATGTAATTGGAATTGAATACCGTGTTCATTCTCCTGGAAAATATTGCTGGGATCTGTTTTGTGTTCAGTGCCTTATACTTCACATCGTTAACGCTTCACATAAGGTCAATTGCCTTAAGCTGCCGTGTATAGGATATTATTCAAATCGTTGTGATGTTAAATAATTTTACAGGGATTGACGTTCAAAGGGGGTATTTACGAATACAAAATTTGTTCCTTTCTCACAATTTTATTCACTTCGGTTCATTTGTAAACATCTTTTAAGTGATCTTTTCATTATGACCATTACAGCAATGCCTCCAGTAGTATCGTAATGACATAGAACTTTAGGCCTGAACCGTTTCGTGGGCTAAGGTAATTAGTACAGTGTAAGAGTGTTTATGAAGTTTAATTTAATTATCTATTTGGTTGGTTTTTGGAGAACAATTAGGGTCTCTATAAATACAATAATTAATGTTGTTAACTTTCCCTTATTCATACACAAAAAAATTAGTTTGCTCTTCCTTTGCCGTAGCGCAGTTGATTAAGGCACTGCGCTACAAACCGGCAGGTCGCGGTTTCGATTCCCGATGGTGTCATTGGAATTTTTCATTGACTTAATCCTTTCTGCCGCACTAAGGCCTTGGGGTCAACTCAGCTTCTAACAGAAATGAGTACCAGGAATATTTCCTGGGGGTAAATGCGGCCGGTGCGTAGGGATCACAGCCTTACCACCTTCATATGTCGATTGTCTTGGAATCTGGGAGCCTCAACATTCTCCCGTAGAACTCTCTCGTAGAACTCTCAGGGCCTTCACAGGGTTTGGTTACTCGCAATACCGTATTCAGCGAAATGCTGCACTTCCAGTAACTACGATTTCTCGCGTTTACGACGACCATCCAGGATGCAAACAACTCAAAGATTTACGAATTTAAGTTACTGAATTGCCACTCAGTATATTTGAGCCTGGATCATAACCAAATGAAGAATGCGGAATATTTGAAATATTTTAGTAGTGGTAGTAAAATTATGTAAGATGCACGCGGAAAATTATTCCAGGATTGCCATGACAACAGCAGCATTCAGCATGTAAGAAGAAGAAGAAGAAGAAGAAGAAGAAGAA
>Ga0131853_10016713_pt1 | contig 13371 bp, 9 predicted proteins | sample TergutLab28metaG_FD_92764 | JGI IMG/M metagenome (GOLD analysis project Ga0131853, IMG submission 92764) | Labiotermes labralis P1 segment gut microbial communities from Petit-Saut dam, French Guiana - Lab288 P1 (version 2) (version 2) | ecosystem: Host-associated > Arthropoda: Insects >...
CAAGTTTCTGTTTTTGTCTCTTTTTGTTTGTTGCGGGGATTTTCCCCAAGAAACCCCCCCCCCCCCCACCCAGGATATCCGAGTTGGGGAGTAGTTTACCTCCGTATTGTTTTGTCTCCAGAGCAAGCATCCCGCCTGTGAATGTTTCTTAACAGGACTGTTTTACAGGGAGGGGTTGTTAGCACCTCGCCCAACCCCCAAACTGGAGGACCACCCCTCGTCGGCTGTGCGCGACTGCTTATTCAATTTATTCGTTGCTACCGTCCTTATCGGAGGCCGTTCCTCTATCCGCAACCTGAGGACGCGCCATGCCGTGGTGACAGGGACCCATTACATGGACTTGTCTACATTACATCTGTAAAACTGAAGTGATAAGTGACCTTTGCGCTATCATCGATTTGCTGACAGCAGTCTTTGATTTCCCGTTTGGGCTAAAAAAAAGTTATGGAGAGCAGGCCTACATCCTGAGCTAATTACACAAGACTAGGATTGTGTCATTTACTTCGTGTGGACCACTTCTGGTCATAAAGACAAAAAGATTTATCCTAATGGGGGTTTAAGCCAGTAAATCGTAGAGTATTTATTACATCTATCCGTTTGAACACACTGCATTTTGCTCACGAAGTATGTTTATGTACAAGTATTTTATATGATTGTCAGTGCAAACGGTGATAATTTACCTGCTCATCACTGCACGATTGGCCACCGCAATGGGGGCTGTTTGTTTACTTACAGTAACAGGCGATAACTCAATTTTTAAATGTTTGATACATCCAATTTTTACTTCATATGGTGAAGCAAGAGTGGGGTAGTGCACTGACGTAAACATATGTTCGGTATGTTCCTCTTGTCACGTGGCATAACACGTTAACCTTGATGTTGTTTATGTATTGCAGACACCAACACACGGCGGATTGTTGAAGAAATAACAAATGGCATAGACCTAACATTTTGTTGAGACGTATATTACCTTACCTTTAATTTCATCAAATATACACGACATGGAGAAATATGTCTCATATGAACTGTGTTTATTAATGTACCTTCACTGGTCCTTGTAGACAGCAAGGTTCAGTTAATATTACTCAGGTTTTTTATGCGGATAAATGTTGGAAATCACGTACGTTATTTTTAAGCGTAATGTGTGTCAAATTGGTGAAAGTGGTGCGGTTCAGACGTGCAGTACGCATGAGGGAGATGAGATATTCATACCCAATTTTAGTTCAAAACCTGAAGGAAGAGAGAGCTTCGAAAATGGATATCGGAGAAATTACGCTGAATGGATTTAAGTGACTTAGGTTGCAATGTGTAGCCTTTTGTGAACACCTGAAAGATCGTTTGGTTACAGGGTTCCATACATTGAGGCGTTTCCTTGACCAGCTGTTCACCTATCAAGTTCAAGAAAGGTCCTGCACCATGCAGTTACTGACATGATATGGCTGCATCGTGCAGTTACTGACATGATATGGCTGCATCGTGCAGTTACTGACATAATATGGCTGTACTGTACACAGGATTAATGAATAAAATACGAAATACTAACGTACATAGGCCGGTATGTTCAATCCAAAAAATAGGTGCCTATGAACTGACTTTTTATAATATTTAGAAACAAGTACATTACCTGCAATTGCTTGCTTAGCTTTCCTTCCACGATATCTGCCTAGCTATGCAGACCATAAGTTGCCCTGCACTCGGATCGCAGAAAACCGGACGATTTGTAGGACCATTAGATATTGGCAGATGTAGACTGAACTGTATCTGAAGGTCGGAACATGTTTAATTCCTAATTACGGTGATATTCAAGATACTGATTTAGGGATGTTTCGGTAGGGTACGAACAATTGAATTGTCTATGCGACACCAGGACTAGTTTTCGCTCTTGTTCCTAGGTGGAACTCTGGACACCGCTTGATAGTTATAATGGCGAAACCAACAAATGTGCATAAATTTATTTATACATTTATGTGCACTTGTTGATTTAGTTACCATATCTGATTAGCTGCGTGGACGGTCATGGATTATTTAAAATCTATACACCGCTTTAGAAAGATAATCATCATTCATAAAAAGTCGTTTCATTTTGTAGGTCATAATCTGTGTCATGGGCCGTACGTGATATAAATTTATGGCAGTTATTTTATTGACTATATCTACCGTTGTGTCTGTATTTTTCCTTCACCTTTCTACATCTTACCTCCTTCCTTTCTGTGCTTCTTTGTTTTTCGCACGTTGGCCACTTGTCAAATATTTTCGGTGTAGTCGATGTGGTTAGAGGCCTAAAGGGAGGAAGGAAGTTCTGGTACTGTATATACTGCTGTCAACTTCTAGGTTATGCGGTACAATAAGGAAGGAGATCTCCTCTCTGTTGTCCAAGTGCAGGCAGGAGCGTGTTGTTAGTTTCACTCTTGCAGAATGTCAGTGGTTGATTTTCTGAGATGCTCCACTTTTTCCACTAATACCATGGGAAGGAGTAGACTGGTAATGTGAGGATACTTGGTAGGCATTCCTTACAATGCATTGTCGTTTTGGATTTAAATAGTCCTATTGTGGGATCGAACTCCATTGTTCTCAGGCGATCGGCACGTGACGTGTTTTTTAGTCAGATTTGCAGGGCGTTCATTTAAAACCTCAACCCAGACGCATGGCAAGCTGAATGGTCTTACATTTTCCAGTACTGCGCGCCTGGTGAAATGACAGCTGCAGGACTTACACACTGCTAGCTCTATCGTCGGGTGTACGGTTACATTGAATCATCTGACGTCTTAAGTAACACGGTACAATTTAATCTGCCGTGTGTAACAGACGTGTGAAGCACGGTGTAACGTATATTTATTTTGTTCGTAAGTATGCGTACAGTTTAATACAAAGGATTTTTATCGTACAAACCCATATAAGGAGGAAATCGTTTGATAACTGTCGTAGAGAATTTATAAAACGATTTCACAGTATTTATGTTCCATCGTAATCAAGCATGTGTGCTGGCTGGAGGGGCTTATTTTCAACTCGTGCTGTTAACATGCTGTGAGTTATATATAATAAATGCGGAAATACAAGGCCGTTAATCTTGTCTTGCGTGTGGGTTCGGTTTTCAGTTGAAATCCCAGTACTTCTTCAGTTTACTCTCTATTTCGAATGGTTGGCCCAAAATATATTTTAGAAATCTGAATATTTTTCTGGATTGTTACAGGCTATGATAGTTAAATTATGCATTTTCGTATTGTTTATTGTCTTAGTTAAATTTAACACTGGATAGAGTCTAGCGTAGTCTAATAGTCGTGTATAATCAACCACTGTCACAAACCTTCCTACCTTCAGCGTTCTTCCGTATCCATTCTTCACAGTTACTCATAAGCAGCTGAGAAAGTCTCATTAAATACATGAGTCAGTGATGAAAATGATTAGTCTACATCGACAACGTACGCGTTTCTTTCGCGGATGCTTGATCTAATATCGCTTTCTGGGCATAGATAGGAGGATATTATTAAAAGGGGTTTTAGAGCTTGTGGAGGAGCCAGACAGACCAGAGGTGATCGAACTTAATATGGCTGAAGTTTTCACGGTATGTATGGCCGAATAGTTTCACGAAAACAAAATCAGCATAAATACGTAATCTGTTTTTATAGAAGTATAACGGCGTACCCTAATAGTAGTAGCCTATAGCACTTCGTAGTACAATATATGGAAGAACTGTGAACAATAAACAGTGCAACTACAGTGGATTAAGTGGTGTGACCAGCTTAGAAGAGTCCTGGTTGCGAAAGTCTGGAAGAGTCTGGATGTTACCTTATTCGTACACTTTTTGTTTTGTTTGGTTTTCAACTCGTCGGGCTAAAACGTGTCCACTAGGCTTCAAATAGTTAATTATAATTAAATCGCTGTGTGTTTATACTAGCATATGAGGGTTTGTATTCAGTAGGTTGATAGTGGGAAACATCCAGTATGATTTGCGGCAAGAGACATTACAAATTCCCCCGGTTGTCAATTACGCCACATCGGGGTAGGGCACGGCAGGACGGTGGTAATTACCATTCTATCATATGGCATCTCATGTTCCAAGCTTTGGGAGCCAGATACTTAACATCCTTACATTTCTGCCAGTACAGGCTTCATTTTGGGATATTTCTCGATACGTTGCTACATAAAAACATATGGCAGTTTTATATCGAGATCGAACAAGCATTACGTGGGGATATAAAGCAAACAATTTTGGTGTGTACACCTGTGACATACGTTTAACTTTCTGTACGATTTCCTCCGAAGCTAGAACGAAACTGCAGGTTTTTTTTTTTTTTTAGAAATGAACTGAATATAGTTCTACCAGTGTTAGTCGTAATTAAACTAATTTCAGCACGCACACAGCCTGCTTTCCACTGTAATTTCGGCGTCCTATCATGAGGCCCGTACTCCTTTTGCTCAGGGTTACACAATCCCTAGCGCTTGGTCGCCGAGCGACTAAATTTTTTTCTCTGTCGCCTAATATTTACGGCATACTTTCACAGTTTTTTCCGTATGTACAAAAGTGTGTATCAGTTCACACACACACACACACACACACACACACACATACACCGAGCAGGAAGCCGAAGGTGATAGTTAATTCCAGAGCTGTGCGACATCACTAGCTATGGAACTTGCTTCGTATCGCCTTTCAGGCGCTTAGAATTTGGACGTGGATTGTATAATTTTGAAACTTTCATGGGGCTCTGCTTTTGTCCTTGTAGGAATGGTATAATATAGTTGTCTACCTATGCATGCATGCGCTGATAGTATTAAAACTGGTCATAAAGAAACAAGATTTTATTATAGGAACAGGATTTTAAGTGATTCGAGATACGGTTCTGTAGCGGGATTTTGTGCACACGTTAATGATCCTTGGGTTTCAGCAAAACGAAAGGAATTTCTGGACGAAATGGCCAACTTCTCAAGAAGCTCTGTGCTCCTTAGTTTGTTGTGTTTTTTTTAATAATGTCCTGGAGCACTGTATAGACACCAGTGATTAATACTTATGTCTTTTAGTTTTTTTTGTGCGACACCCCCCAGTGGGCCAGGGCCTCCTCATTCACGAGGTTTCTAGATCACACACAACGACGCACCACAGTCGGTGGGACTCCTCTGGACGAGTGATCAGCTCTTCGCAAAGACCTCTATCTGACAACACACAACACTCATAACAGACGAACATCTATGCCCCCGGTAGGATTCGAACCCACAATCTCAGCAGGCGAGCGGCCGCAGACCTATGCCTCAGACCGCGCGGCCACTGGGGCCGACTGTCTTTTAGCTTGCTACCCAAAAATATGAAGATCAGTATACGTATATTTTTTTCGTGACTCGACAGTCGTAGTGGGCCTAGGTGTCCTCTACGACGTTCCACGATAACGCTCAGACACACTACACTCGGTAGGCTGTTCTGGATGAGTGAACAGTCCGTCGCAGGGACCTCTGACTGATAACAAACAACACGCACGAAAGGAAGCCATCCATGCCCCCGGCGGGAATCGAACCGCAATCTCAAAAAGCGAGCGCCCGGAGACCCACGCGTTAGATCGCCCGACCGCCAGTATCGGCTAAAGATTAAGATGTACAGAACTGTAATTTTGCCTGTTGTTTTGTGTGGGTGTTAGGCTTCGCCTTTCACATTGAGGGAGGGACGTAGGCTGAGGGTGTTGGAGAACAGGGCGTTGAGGAAGATATTTGGACGCTAAAAGTACAAGGTTACAGGAGAGTGGAGAAGACTACACAGCGAGGAGGTTTATGCTCTGTACTCTTATCAATACTGCTGGGTGATCAACTCAAGAAGAATGAGATGGGCGGGGCATGTGGCACGCATGGAGGACAGGAGAAGTGCATACAGGGTTACTGTGGGAGAGCTGATGGAAAGAGACCTGGGGGTCGATGGGACGATAATACTAAAATGGATCTTTGGGATGCGGAGGCCCGGACTGGATTGATCTGGCTGAGGTTGGGGACAAGTGGCGGTTTCATGTGAATGCGGTAATGAACCTACCAGTTCCATAAAGTGCGGGGAATTTCTTGACTAGCTGAGGACCTGTTGGCTTCTCAGGAAGGACTCTGCTCCGTGTAGTTAGTTAGTTAGTTGGCTGTTAGTTAGTTAATGATTATACTGGTTCACACTAGTGACTGTATAAAAGCTGTAACTATATCAAAACCTTAGAAGTAATTTGCACGATGTTTAACCAGTTGATGCCACTTACCGTCGTTAGTTTATGTAATTTATTTTGTGTTAGTACCCTCCCCATCATTCGTGCTTTCAAACAAAGAAAGACCTTGCATTCGTTGATTTTATCATTACCTCTGTCCAAAGTGGTATGGCTGAAAGCAAATAGCAGAAGGAGGCATAGAAATCTCGAATTGTGTTAGGACGATTATGGTAATCAGGCTCTGTGTGCTGTGTGGCTAGAGCAATGCACCCCAAATCGTCGGTACATTACAAGTCTACTCTTTCTTATCAAGAAGATCGGCGCCGTGTTAATATGTCCGCCGTCGTCTCTGCCTCCAGTGATACAATTTCAACAGACTGGTAGATTTTCACGAAATGTGGTGTGTACACCATGCCTCTATAGAGGCCAGACCAACTTTGTCATTTTATGCTTCTAACCATATCAGTAACCACACACAACAGTTATTAAATTACCCTTGGAGATGCTGATACTTGCTTAGATGGTCAAGGATTTCGCCGCTTTTTATGAAATCCGAAGATTCATTTCCGTATTCACACAAGCCCACCTCTGGACCATGTTCTGGGTTAGATGAATCCAGTCAGTGCCCATATACACTTTCCTTTAATGTGTTTTAATGTTATCCTTCCATTTTGGTGTATTCTTTCCACGTTTCCGATTAAAATATTGTATTTCGCTATGTAGAGGGACAGAGTTTGCTTCTACATATTGACTAGACGAAATGAAAGCAATCATCTCCGACCTGTTACGAGGTTTTTGACCAAACTTAATATTCCCGGTCTGGATTAGACGTTGTCAAGGACTGTAGTGTTTGTATGTTGTTCCATTAAGCTTGTTATGCGGGAATCTCAAATTAAGTTTCGGAATTTTTTTTACAAAAGCGGCTTTCTTACAACACAGTGCATGGTGTAATATGGACCTACAGGCTTCATTAAGGCATAAGAACTTTGAAACTTTTATCGATATGTTGGGTGAAGGTTCACCTCTCATGGAATATGACATTGCCGATTGATGAAAACTTACCGACGTTTAGGAGGAGATTGTTGTCATTGTCTCAGAAGAATTGAATCTTCATCGACGCCGCTGTTAGAATCTCAGATATTACTCAATTATTATACCAACTACTGCACATATATAAATTTATAAAATTTACACATTAAAACATTAAAACGCTCCAACATGTTTCGGTCCTAGGATCATCATCAGTGAGCCATATCGTCCTTGCTAAAGTCACACTATAAAAAGTCACATTAATTTCGCTGCACCAGTTGGGTATTGTGGCAGCATGCTGCCACAATACCCAACTGGAGCGTTTTAATGTGTAAATTTTATATATGTGCAGTAGTTGGTATAATAATTGAGTAACTCGACAACATGCACGGTGTAACAACGAAAATAGCCTCAGATATCTTCAGGCATGGTGACCATTTAACAAAATACGAGGATATAAAACTTATGTGAAGTGTAGTATCTGCAGCGCGAACTTCACAACGAGAAATTTTACTATCTGCAGTAATTTAATATCAAGATCATTGATATGGTAGGCAGAGCAGCTAATAGTGTAACTGAACTGACTCCGTGCAACAGACTCCTTCTTGAGAAGCCAGTCAAGAATTTCCCGGAATCTTATGGAATGCGAAGTTTTATTGCCGTGTTCACAACAGCCCACCGCTTGTCCTAACCCTGAGCCAGATAAATCCAGCCCACGCCTTCCCAACCAATTTATTTAAGATCCGATCTAATATTATCTACCCCTCTACGCTTAGATCTTCCAAATGGTCTCTTTCTCTCAGGTTCCCCCCCTCCAAAAAAACTTTATATGCACCTCTCTTCTCCTTCGTATGTGTTATGTGTCCCTCTATTCTTGTTGTTTTGGTTTTGATTATCTTGATGTTATTTGGTGAGGAGTACAAATCACGAAGCTCATCATTGTACAGTTTTCTCCACTTCCCTGTTACCGGTTCTTATTAGGCCCAAGTATCTGCCCCAGCAGCCTGTTCTCGAACATACACAGCCTATGTTCCTCCTTCAGTGTCAGAGACCAAGTTTCGTGTTAATGTCAAGCACAGGCAAAATTGTATTTCTCTTTATTTTAATCATTACATTTTTGGAAAGCAAATTGGGAGACTTTGTTGGAAAATACGTCACTTCACCGAAGGAAAAATATTTTGGTTTGATGTGTATAAAGATCGCATTTATTAACTCTTGCAATGGATGCTCTAGTTTACATATAAACGGTCTAACGGGCTTCCGTTTTACTTCATTCGGGTGAATTATTCATTACCCAAGTGGATCACGCTACCGCTGACATCAACTACTGTGTACATTACCCCACATATACTATTGAGACTGACTACGTAAATAACTGTGTGGTAGTAGAACACACACAGTTTAATTCCGATAATAAAGAAGTCGGCCACTTCGACTTTTAACCGTCCAGCCTACGTAACAACAATTTAGGTTCATTTCCACGCTTTCAATCCATTGTGTCTTGTTCGACAAAATGGTCGCTATAAGACATTAACAATTTAACAGTTCTGTGTGCGGTTCTTGCCACCTTGAACCTAAAATATTAAAAAGAAGATAATTATGTGGTTTTTCGTTACGTAATTTTCAACTTCAAAAATCATAGGTCTACCGAGTGTCTTGTTTTGTCTCCATTAAAATTCCTACCATGAAACTCTTCCAGCCGTCCTTTTCTGTACGGAGGCCACACTTCCAGATTTTTTTTTTTTGGGGGGGGGGTTTGGGTTATGTAAGACCCTCAGCTCAGAATATTGTAACAAATACTGTCGCGCCTCAAGCTGGCCACCAAAGGCAGTAAAGTGTTTCACTTGTCGGGGGAGGCGGATGGGGGAACGCGGGGGAGGGGGAGAAGAGGAAAACGAAAGAATACAATATTGAATATCAAGACAGCTGGTTAGAATTGATGTGCATAACTGCATATGTAAATCACATTGTAACAACATGTTTTTTGTAAGAACTTAAAGGATTACATACGAGAAGCGTGCCTGTGAGCCTGGGACCTTGTGTAACTGTTACGCGTCTTTGTATGAAGCAGTCAGATGTTGTTTGCAAGCTGCGTTAAATTATACGGGACCTTTCATGCCACAGTAGCAGAAAAGCACAGCTGTGCGGCCTTTTGTGATAACGTTGCGACACGGCGGTTTCCTTGGAATATCAGTTTCTGGCACGGCGGAACTTTTGAAAGGCTGCCACGTCTTTAGCTGGCATGGAGTGGAGTAATTATGGAGATGCAGAATATGTTGAAACTCCGGTCTGCTGCTGGTTTAGAATTGGGCGAACTTCTATAGTACATAAAAAAACACAACACAATTTGCATATGAAGTGGGATAAGTTGCATGGAACACAAGACGTCATTGCCTGATATGTGTTATCTCGTCATTAGTACGTAACAGAATTCATGACGTCTAGAGAAACGACGATAGATACCGAATGTAGTTTCTGGATTCCGAAAAGAGGCGGTTTGTACCTAGACAAAATGAAGTTGGCTGTACTTTCATTTCAGCTTCGCAGACATTTGTAGCCGCGTTTCACAAACGTAATTTGATCATCTTATGTTTATTGTAACCGTGCATAATTGTGATAACTGAAGAATAAAAAACCAACTAGATGCCACTTGTTATTTTATTGTACTTCTTATAGGCTCAACATGCTTCGGGCATTACTATGTCCATCATCAGGAGCTCGCGACTATGATGTTGATTACCACATTGGTCGTTTCGTTCTTGGTTTGCTGTATGTTGGAGGCTAGGTGCAGTAAGGCTGGAGTGGTATCCGGGTTGCAGGCTCAAGCACGTGCTTGAGCCTGCAACCCGGACAAGAAAGAAACGACCAATGTGGTAATCAACATCAAAGTCGCGAGCTCCTGATGATGGGCATATTAATGCCCGAAACATGTTGAGCCTATAAGAAGTACAGTAAAATAACAAATGGCATCTAGTTGGATTTTTTTATTTTTCAGTAATTTGATACTGTCTTTGTAATTACGGTAGAGCCATTACACGTCTTTCAAGACGAAATTATCATGATTGTGTAGGCTTAAATGTTACATATGCAGTCGATAAAATTCCATAACAAAATCTCCAACAAGACTTAATTTTGGGTATACACATTGTGTGTGGTGTGGATTGATGTCCAACGCAGTACTAGTCATGTCGGTGTAGCCATTGCGTTTGAGGTGAAGGTAATGTCACGACCCAATTCAAGAAGACCGAGTCGTGGAAATGTGTACAGTACATCATTTCTTTTGTTGCGGAAATGATACTTCTGTGTCAGAAAAGTCGGATATCAGGCAGGCAGTATAACCGCGTGGTTTCCACGTCATGAAGGCGTATGGGGGCGTGGTGGTGAAATGTAATAACATTTTGTCAACATTTGTGCAAAACAATCTGTTTGTGTCCTTGGGAACCGTTGTCTCGGATCTAGACAATGGCTTTCAAGGACAGAAGAGTGTCCTGGTGTTGTATCATGGATTATAATACGAGGCCTTTTACTGCATGCAGACCAAGGGTCGTGGCGAATCTAGGGTCGGAAGGTTGCATTACTTCACTGATTACGATTTCAGTTGGTTAGATGTAAGAAGGATCCTTGACTACCATACTCCTGTTATGCGTTCTGTTGGCCTGTTTTGTGAAACCGGTTTGTAGTTCATAATAGTCTTTAAACCTGTTTGGAGATTCACAGCTTTTCAACTTCTGCAACTTTTACGCATTACGTGACCTCGAACAATCAAAATGTTTGCGTTAACAGGTTGGAACTTTAACAGTCTGACTCCACGAAGCTGAGTCCTTCTTGAGAAGCCGATAGTTGCACTGCTTGTTAGGAATTCCCCGCCTTTCATTGTAAGGCGAAGATTCATTACCAGGTGTACAGGACTCAGCCACCGGCCCCTGATCTTACCTTTACGCTGCATCCAGTCTTCACACTCTGATACTGTTTCTTTAAGATCCATTTTATATTAATGTCCCATGTACCATTATATTAGGTCTTTCAAATGGCGTCTTTCATTCACTTGTTTGCACCAAAAAATTTATTTTTTTCCCAGTGTGTGCCACATGTTCAGCCCATCTCATCACCCTGGATTTGATCTCTCTAATACTATTGGGAAAGGGCTTTTAACGTCCTTTTCAAAAGCAAATAGAAGAAAAACGTTTACAGGGAATCTTTTCCAGCTAATTTTGTGTTATGATATCCATTGTACGCAATTTTCTAGCAAAAGTTCTTTAGCCAGTGCTCTGTGATCGTCTTTATTTCGACCTCATTTAGGGCAGTACTTAGGTGACTTATGGTTAGCTGTTTTGCAGAAATGAGCTATCAGAAGATAAGAATCGGTGAGATTGACTGTTCAGCACAATGTATGTCGCTTATGGTGTACTCGTTATTTCAGTGAGTTCGAGTGGCATTAGTCACGTGTTTGTGATGTCCTGAAACTCACGTATAGCAGTCTACATATACCCTATCATCAGTTTACTGTAATGTACTCTTTGTTTCTCTGTTGCAGGTGAGTATTATGCAGGATATTACCGTACTATATGAGACGGGGTTGACACCAAGCTAGGTCAGTAACTCCATATGAAGTAACATCGTTAACAAGAATTCTGTTCACTTGTTTGTTCGTTTCCTTTCGCTCTTTCAATTATTCTGTCTTGGTTATATATTTGTGTTTTCCTTTCCCCTACTTTACTTATTTACTCGCTATCTTCACTTTAGGCGCGTTAGCAAAATTGCGAAAAGCGACTATTATTTCGTTGTGCCTGTCCGTCTGTCTGTCCGCATGGAACTCGGCTCCCACTTGACAGATTTTCATGAAATTTGGTATTTGAGTATTTTTCGAAGGTCTGTGGGGAAATTTCAAGTTTCATTCAAATCCGACAAGAATAACGGGCACATAACGTGAAGACCTATGTAAATTTATAATGATAACTCTCTGAATTTTTATTCAAATGAGAAACGTTTCAGACAAATGTTGTACAGAAAATAAAAACACGCATTTTGTTTTCAATAAGGTTTTTTTTTCCCCGAAAATGATGCCGTTAGAATGTATAAAAATACGGTACAGCCGGACAGGCCACTGATGACAATATCAATGGGTGCATGCGCGTTGCATGATCGATAACTAAGGCAAGAATACAGACACACACTCAGAGTATATAATACTTGTTGATTTTCCACGTCAGTAATGGTTACACGAAGGCGCTTCACTGTTTCGTTTATATATGTTGCCTATTGTCTCATTTCTTTTAATTTTCTGCCAATGTTTAGTTTTCATCTTTCTTAAATTATTTTAATATTCGCGCCATTCAGTTAGCTCCCGTTAGATGCTTTGGGTTTTGTAATTTAGCTTAACGGAATAGAAGGTATGTGGGCCTAATTTTATGTCAGTAATAATTCTATTGCCGAATATTGCCGAATAACTGAAATTCATTAAATTTGCGAGCTTGCGAGCAGGATCAGGACGGATCTCCGTCCTGATCCTGCTCGCAAGCTGTCAGCAAACTTGTATGACATATATCATTGCTGTGTGTACAGTGAAAAACTCCTGATGATGGACATAGGAACTGTCAGAAACGTGTAGAGTCTTACCCCAAAAATAAATTTGAGAAATTAGCAGAATGCAGGACGAAATCGCAGTGTGGGAATTGATAATAGTACTTTCGAGAGGGTGGAAGAGTTTAAATATTTGGGAACAACTTTAACAAATCAAAATTCTATTCTGAAAGAAATTAAGAGCAGATTGAGGTCAGGAAATTCTTGCTGTCGTTCGGTGCAGAATCTTTTGTCTTCCAGGTTGCTATCCAAAAATTTAAAGATCAAGATATATAGAACTATAATTTTGCCTGTTGTTTTGTATGGGTGTAAAACTTGGTCGCTGACATTGAGGGAGGAAGGAAGCTGAGGGTGTTTGAGAATATGGTGTTGAGGAGAATATTTGGGCCGAGGAGGGACGAGGTAACGGGGGAATGGAGGAGACTGCATAACGAGGAGCTAAATGATTTGTACTCCTCACCCAATATTGTGCGGGTGATAAAATCGAGAAGAACGAGGTGGGCTGGGCATGTGGCGCTAATGGGTGTGGAGAGGGGGGTGTATAGGGTCTTGGTGGGGAAACCGGAGGGAAAGAGACCACTGGGGAGACCTGGACGTA
>Ga0131853_10016714_pt1 | contig 13371 bp, 15 predicted proteins | sample TergutLab28metaG_FD_92764 | JGI IMG/M metagenome (GOLD analysis project Ga0131853, IMG submission 92764) | Labiotermes labralis P1 segment gut microbial communities from Petit-Saut dam, French Guiana - Lab288 P1 (version 2) (version 2) | ecosystem: Host-associated > Arthropoda: Insects >...
GGCACATATCCCGCTTCCTGATTATCTGGCATATCTTTCATCGTTTCCATAAATAAATCGCAATATTGCTCGACATATTCCTCAGAAATTCCCTCCATATAAACCATCTGCAGGTTGGGATTTTTTGCTTCGCAATCAAGAATTGTTTTATTCAATTTTTCTAAGTCAATGTCCTTTTTACTCAACGTGTAAGCATTAGACTTTAGTTGAATTTTGCCAGCATATTTGCCAGCATACTTGCTTGCATACTTGCTTGCATACTTGCTTGTATACTCTTTGAGCATTTCATCTAATTCTCTGTTATAGCTCACCATGGCAATCTGGGTAAATTTTTTCAACAACCCATCTATAAATGCTCGTAAAGAACCAATCAATTTATCAATTATCGCTGTTTCACATAAGCGAACTGTCAATTTATATTGCTCATTTCCACCCCAATCAGCGGTTTTTACAAAGCTTAGTATTCCAATAATACCTTCTTTGTCACTATTCACGGTAAATAGCTCATTATCAGGGATTGAAAATTGTGAAAGGTACAATTTTTTATAATCAGCCGAATTTCTGAACTGTGGGAGGAATTGATATTTCTCGCCAATGCCGTAATCAAGAAAAAATAAATGTTGCACTGCACTTTCATCCAATTTTGAAATAGCAATTTTTTCTATTTCATAAAACTTATTTGTCATTTTCTAGAACCTCCATTGCCTGTCATTAATATCCACCAAGCCATAGTAAATCCTGTATGGGAAATGTTGTAAATTGTGAGATTCTAACCTCAAGATGCTCAGAATATTCTTTAATGTAATTGGCAATTGCCTTTGTTAATGTCTTGATGGTTTCTTCTTTGATTTCATCTGTTAGTGCTGTTTGTGTTGCCACATTGTTAATGCAATCTAACATTACAAGAATGCTTTCTACTTGGGGTCGTGCCAAAGAAAAAATTTCCATCATGCCGCTCACAGTGGTTTCCGTTAAATATTCACCACGCTTCATATATTCATTTGGCAATCTTCGCAAAAGGATTTCATAATCTTGCGAGGTGATGTAGCGACCAATGCCATCTGCTCCTAGGAAGATGTTCATCACAAATTTTTCCATTTTCGTCTCAAAAACGATATTTTCAGTCATGATAGCCTCAAGATGCATCAAATCTGTTTCGTAGGCTTGCTCTATGACATCATAAAGGCAGGCTTCTTTTGAAGCAAAGTAACTGTAAAAGCTTCCTTTTGCGATGCCGACTGCTTGTGTAATATCGTCGACTGTTATATTTCTGATACCTTGTTTAATCGCAATTAATTTCCTCGTTTGCTTCATAATGGTCTGCCTTGTTAACGCGCGCTCATGTTCACTCACGATTTTTGGTGCCATGCTCTTCCTCCTTTTTTGACTATAAAAACAAAATTGGTCATTAAAAATATTTTAGCATACCTTTTCTCATAAATCAAGCTGTTTGAACAAAAAAAGCCAACCTAAAAAATAGATCAGCTTTGAGATTAACTCAAGACTCTTTAATTTCATTTTTTCATTGGAACATGATAATAGGGTGCTCTTAAAATTTCCACAAATCCTAGTTTCTTGCTTAAGTTTAACGATGCAGTATTTTCAAGTCGACAAGCCCAGACTGGTTCTAAATTGTTAGTGATACAATGTTCTATTAGCTTTGCACAAGCAAAATAAGCAAGCCCCATGCCTCGGAATGCTTCTGTAGTTTCGATTCCTATCTCTAGTTGATTATCGTGTCTAGCTGAAGTAAAAGCAGTACATACTGGCTTGCCGTCAACGACAACCGAAAAAGCTTTAGCTATTTCAGAATATTTCTCTAAACTTATCCAATAATCTTTTGGGACAACAGTTCCGTTTATTTCAAAAAGCATCTCCATAGGTGTCTCAATGATTTCATAGTCAATTTTCTCAATATTATTATATGTCTCATAAAACTTAGCTTCACTGAATTTGAGATTTATTCTCGTGTTAAGAGCCGCAATATTTTCTTCAACCAAACCATTCATAAATTCATCCCAATCTCGAGGATAAGCTTGTAACCACTCATCTCTTTTCCTTTCAAAAGATTTTCCTTGAAAATAGTCTCTTAGCCAATGATTAAAAGCTTGATTATCACTATTTCCAGCTAACCAAGTCATTCCATATGCATGGACAATATAGTACGTTTGCGGATTTTCAGTATTGTCAACATATATTGTACCTTCTGCGTGTCCACATACAACAGAGCGCGCCATTAATGTGTTAAATGGAAGTGTTAGTAAGTGATCCAATAATATTCCGTATTTATCTTTGTCTAATTTGTACATTTTTTATCCTCCTATACTTGTTCGAGCAATAGGCTCTTTATTTATTAAGCAATTTTGAAGCCTCTTGCAGTGCTTTTTTGAAGCCTCTTGCAGTGCTTTTTGGTGTTTATACTATAGCATACTGTGTGATGAAATTCAAGCTTCATCTAGTTTTGAAAAAATACAAGAGCAACTTTACTTAAATTTGTACTGGTATCAGAAATCTAAATTTAAAAGCTAGCCTACCTTGTAGACTAGCCCAAATCTTAACTATCCTAATACTTCTAACAATTCGCCCATCAGGTCATAATTGTTTCCATCTGAAAAATTTCTCATAGCAGTTGCTACTGTTTGTGTCTGTGGGAAATAGCAACTAAAGAAGCCTACACCAGCATCAAAACCTATTCCAAAATAAGCTTGCTTGTTATCACTATCAGTATAACAATAAATACCAAGTCCATAAGTTTCTCTACCATCTTCATCCTCTTCTTCAACATCAACATGAGATTTCAAGAAAAGCTGGGTCGCATCTGGTGATAAGATTTTATTTGTAAAAATAGCCCGCCATAGTTTATTCCAATCCTCCACAGTTGAGAATATACCACCATCAGAACCACCTAAGATGGGTACACTGAAAATATTGGTGCACCAAACACCCGCATCCTCATCCCACATATAACCCAAAGCTGTATTCGGCGGTAGTGCGTCCATGCGGTAAAAGCCTGTTCGAGTTAAATTGCATGGTGTGATAATTTCGTCTTCAACGAATTTTTGGTATGACATGCCACTTACCGCTTCAACCACAAGTCCAAGTAGTACAAAGCCTGAATTTGAATAACCAAATCTTTCGCCTGGTTTGAACTTCGGTGGAAGTGGCGTTGTCATTTGGAGATAGTAATCCATATTTTCCCATAAATAGCATGGATATTTAGCATATAAATCTTCCAAAAGCTGGTCGATATCTTCATGATCTTCGTCGATATAGTCGCCAATTCCTGATGTATGAGTGAGGAGGTGGAAAATAGTGACTTCTTTATCAATTTCGCCTAAATCTTGGGGGAGAATAGCTGCTAGTTTGTCGTTCAAGGATAATCTACCTTCGTCGATAAGTTTGCAGATGGCTAGGCCTGTGAAGATTTTTGTCCCTGATGCAATGGCGAATGCTGTGTCTGGTTGGTTGGGGAGAAGTTCTGCTTTGTTGCGGTAGCCATGGCACGTTTGGTAGATGATGCCTTCAGTTCCTGTTACGGATAGAACGCCTGAAAATTCATCTTCTTTTTCTGCTAACCAGTCGTTAAAAATTTTTTCTATTTTTTCTTTCATTAGTTGTTGCCTCCTATTGTGTTAATCGTTATCAATTTTTTACAAGTTTGGCGAATTAACTAGCTTTGGAGCCTTACTTGTGCAATTAGACCAATATCATTAAAATCACCTCCTTTTACCATTATACTTTCTAGGAAATTGCGAAACTATCATTCCACTTTTTGTTTCTTCTCAAATCATGATTTTGTGGGGTGTTTGAGAAAATTTTGCTCCGATTATAGAAGATTTTTTTCTCAAATTACGATTTTGTGAGGTATTTGGGATAATTTTGCTTCGATTATGGAAGATTTTTTTCTCAAATCATGATTTTATAGAGTGTTTGAGAAAATTTTGCTAGTTTGAAATCTATCTCGCAATTACCTATTATACTTTCTTTTTCGTATTTTTCACAACCTCATTCAGGTCACAAGTTCAAAAATCATTCAAATTGGGCTTGTAGTTGAGCGCAAAATGATGCCATATATGAGATGTTGGCAAATTTATCCATCAGCATGTTCAGTGTTTTATAGGCTAAATCAAAATCTGCTTGCGTGATTTTCCCTTGTGCGCGTGCATCCTTTAACTCATCCTCATCCAAAATGGTAATTTGTCCATTTGGCAGCAATACGATATCAAGGTACAAATCAACATAATAAGGATTTCCAGTTTGGTCAACTTTGTTTTCTAGGGTGATGTCAAAATACCATTCGATTGTCTCTCTTGATTCATTATAAAAAGCTTGCAGACACCAATTGGCACCGTCGGGAAGAAAACCGACAACAGTATAGCCGTCATCGTAAAGACATGTGTCTCCAATAATCAAAGGGCGATGTACTTTTTCAATTTTCACTAAAGATGCATAACCTTTCATTCCCTCTATCTCTATTCGCTTGATTTCACGGGAAAAGGTCTTAAAAAAATCGCTATGCCCAATATATTTAACTTTCATTATTCATTTTTCCTCCTCAACCACTTAGTTCCAAAATCCATTAATTCTCGCTGGCTTCTCAATTTGGTTTCTTCATTTCCAATTTCCCCTGTCAAAACGGTCGAAACTGCTTCAAAATATTGGAGTTTTTTCTCTTTTCAATTGTACTTTTTTCACTCATCGTCACATTTCCTCGCTTTTCTCATGATGTTATATGATAGTTTTTGTTCCCCCATTATTATTTCGTTCCCCGTAGAAACAGTTTTAAATCCATGAGATTCGTAAAACTGGATGGCAGCTTTATTTTTAGAAAAAACACAAACAAGATGATGCTTATATTCTTTTTCTTTAAGGCCCCTTTCTGCCATATCGAATAATAGGGGTCCAATTCCCTGTCCAATAAACTCGGGTAAAAGATATAAAGAGTGAATTTCACCATCATCTGGGTATTCCTCGGTTATTGATTCACCAAAAATCACAAGACCAACAATTTGCTCTTCTTTCTTTGTGATTATACATTCAACAGAATTTTCAGTTATTTTTTTCTCCAAAAACGCCACCCAATGATCGTCTTGAAGGGATGATAAATACGCCTCATTAATGATTCCTTGATAGGCAAACTTCCAACATTTCGCTAAGGTCGCACTAATATTCAAAATTTCTCTAGATTCTGCGTTTACTTTTACATAGTCAATCTTTTCGCTATGCTTAATCGCTCTTATCCTTTTTTCATTCACTTTTCTAACTCTCCTTGCATCTGCCTGAATTTAGCAAAAGCCTTTTATAACTAAACACCTTGTATTCTACTAATTTTTAATGAGTAAGAAGTCTATTCAAGGATTAAAATAGGGCTTCTCCAAGCAGATGGTATTTCATCACGCCACGGCGTTCCTTCGATTTCTCCACGGTAGGTACCAATGCCGAGTTGACCATGGGTGTTTTCTTTCTAGTCTCAGAGGTTTCTATCTGTGGTAACAAAATATTTTTTGTTGATTTACATCTGTAAATGCTGTAAAATATAGCTTTGAATATCATACCATATGGAAAAAGAGGTGTCAATCAATTATGAAACTCTATCATGTTAGCGAAGAACCAAATATCACCATTTTTCATCCTCGTCTGCCCACTAGAAACGACTTGGATCAATCGATTGGTTTGGTCTGGACAATTAATGAGCAATGTTTACCGAATTTTTTAACACCGCGAGATTGTCCACGAGTTACTTATCATGCTTCTAGGCAGACTTCCCAAGATGATATTGATCACTTTTTCTCTTCATCTGCTCGTCATTGCGTTGCCATTGAGCATAATTGGTTTGAGTTGATGGTGAGGACCGAGCTATATTTGTATGAATTTGACCCACAAGATTTTTACCTTCAAGATGAAGTCGCTGGTTTTTATGTAAGTGAGAAAACACAAAAACCTATTTCAGTTACGAAAATCAACCATATATTCAATGAGCTTTTTATTAGAGGGGTTGAAGTAAGAATTTTAGATGATTTATGGCAACTGGCGGATGGTGTGCAGAATTCTACCTTGAATTGGTCATTATGTCGCATGAGAAATGCTAAACCTAGAAAATAAATGATTTTTGGAGGGTTAACCATGAACATTGCAGTCTTCGCCTCACATGGAGGCTCTGATTTACAAGCTATTATTGACGCTTGCAACAAGGAAGTTTTAAATGCACAAGTCCGTGTTGTTATTAGTAATAACAGCAATTCGTTAGCATTACAACGTGCAAGAGATAACCAAATTCCAGCATTTCATTTCAGTCAGAAAGTGATTGAAAACTCGAAAATGTTGAACCAAAAGATTTTAGAAACACTAATTGAGAATAAAATTGACATGATATTCTTGGCAGGGTATTTGAAAAAACTTAGCCCCCTTATTTTAAAAGTTTTTCATAATCGTGTATTTAATATCCACCCATCATTGCTGCCCAAATTTGGAGGTAAAGGGATGTACGGGATAAATGTTCATAAGGCCGTTCTGGAGGCAGGTGAATCAGAAACTGGAATTACCATTCATCGGGTTGATAACGACTACGACACAGGCGAGATTATCGCCCAAAGGAAAGTCCCTGTTTTAAAAGATGATACGCCCGATAGTTTAGCATCCAGAGTCCTTGAGGAAGAACATAAATTCATTGTTGACGTGCTTTTGGATATTGTTAGTGGGAAGTTCTAAAAATTCAAATTCGACCCTTTAAAAAGAAACCGACTTAACCCTTTTAATCATAGAATCCTTATTCATCGAGCATGTAAAGGCATTTTGACATATGATTTTAAGCCAATGTAAAAGTATTTTGATAGCCAAATCCCAATAATTAAAGTATGATAGTTTCAAAGGAGGACAATCATGAATATTAGTAACGAAATTAAAAAACAAAGAAGTCGGTTGGGAATTTCACAAGAGACATTGGCTGAAATGATTTATGTCAGTAGACAAACCATTTCCAATTGGGAAAATGGGCGTTCATATCCAGATGTATACAACTTAGTCCTTTTATCCAAAACCTTTCAAATCACCATCGACCAATTAGTTAAAGGAGATTTGATAGAAATGGAAAAAGTAATTAAAAAAGATGATATAAAGAAAATGAAAAAATACGGCACACTTATGCCGATCGGTTTTGCAGTAGCTACTATCCTATTCGCTTTGTCTTGGCATTTGTCATTTATCCCTGGTATTATTCTAGCAATACTCGTATATCTTGTCGCATTTTATTTTTCAACCAAAGTAGAAAGAATTAAGAAGCAGTATGAGGTACAAACGTACATCGAAATTGTCGCTTTTATGAAAGGCGAACATCTTGATGAAATCTCAAAAGCTCGTGAGTCAGGCAAAGCGTTTTATCAAAAAATTTTTCTAACTATCACTTCAATGATATTAGCGATGGCAATTGTAACTATCACACTGCTTTTACTAGCACTGTTCAGATAATAGATTTTCAAAACCTTATTTGCTTTTACTATTGCAAGTAAGGTTTTATTTTTCCAATCGAAAATTTGAATTAGGAAAGTCTTGACTAACTACTCAGTTTCTTATATAATATTTTACAAAAGTACAAATTATTTGTACTAATTCGGAATGAGGTGGAAACAAATGAAAGAAACAATTTATGCCAAAGGCGTGGAAATTGCCATTTACACGGAAAACTTTCAAGATGAATATATTTCATTGACAGATATTGCAAGGTATAAAAGTGATGAGCCAAAAGACGTGATTAAAAATTGGTTGAGAAATAAGGACACATTAGATTTTCTAGGATTGTGGGAGTTATTACATAACCCAGAGTTTAAAGGGGTCGAATTCGACTCCTTTAAAAATCAAGCAGGCTCAAATGCATTTACGTTATCCCCAAAGAGGTGGATTGAAAATACTAACGCAAAAGGAATCGTCTCTAAATCTGGTCGCTACGGTGGTACTTTCTCTCATTCAGACATTGCATTTGAATTTTCATCTTGGGTATCGGCTGAATTCAAGCTCTACATCATCAAAGATTACAAAAGACTAAAAGGCGATGAAAGCAGCAAACTATCATTAAACTGGAATTTGAACCGAGAACTTTCCAAAATCAATTATCGCATACAGACTGACTCTATCAAAGAAAATTTAATTCCAAAACTACTTTCCCCGAGTCAGATTGCCTTTACCTACGCAAGCGAAGCTGATGTTTTAAATATGGCACTTTTTGGTATGACAGCAAAAGAATGGCGACTGACATATCCCGATAAAAAAGGAAATATGCGAGATGATGCTAACCTGTATCAACTACTTGTTTTAGCCAACATGGAAAGCTATAATGCCATTTTAATTACTCAAGACGAACCTCAATCAAAAAGGTTGCAACTTCTCAATCAACTAGCGATTACTCAATTGAAAAGCATGGAAAACATCAACACTGAATCTCTCAAAAAAATACAATAAAACAAGGTGATGAATATGCAAAAAAAAGAAGTTTTACTTTTACTAACTGACCACTGGGCAGACTGGGAAGTTAGTTATGTAATTTCTGGCATCAACCCTACTGAAAAATATGTCGTTAAAACAATTGCCATTGACAAACTGCCGAAAATATCCATCGGTGGCTTGCGAACTGAAATTGACTATTGCCTTAATGAGTATCACAACTTCGACAATTTAGCAATGCTTATCTTAGCAGGCGGCTTTTCTTGGGGACAAGATCGCCATGACGAGATTACAAATTTCGTAAAAAAAACTGCTAACCTCAATATTCCCATCTCCGCCATCTGCGGCGCAACCCTATTTCTAGCAAAGCATGGATTTCTTAATCATGTCAAACATACAGGTGACACTTGGGAATATTTTGTGGAAAATCTTAAAAACGAAGCAAGTTATACAGGTCAAGAAAATTTTGTTCCTGCGCAAGTGGTAGTTGATAATGGATTTATTACAGCCAACGAAACAGCCTCTGTGGCATTTGCCTATGAAATTTTCAAAACTTTAAAATTATTTGATGAAGAAGCCCTTGCTATGTGGTATGACTATTTTAAAAATGGCATCTTTCGCTAGAAATTTCAACAAATAATTTAAACTCGCTAAACTGCGACTATTTTTGATAACCAGATTCCATAGTACCCTTTATGAAACCTAGTATCTTAAAAGTGCGTACTTCACAAATGAAATATAACTGATATAATAAAAGGTAGTGAAATTTTGCGAAATGCTTATACTAAAAATGTTATACTAAACATGAAAGAAGGTAATGAAATGAATATTTATAAAAATTTAACTGATTTAATTGGAAGAACACCCCTTTTGGAACTTGGAAATATAAGTGATAAGTACAACTTATCGGCGACTTTAATCGGCAAGCTTGAAAGTTTCAATCCAGGAGGGAGTGTGAAGGATCGCATTGCAAAATCAATGATTGACGATGCTGAGGCGAAAGGTTTGTTAAAAAAAGGTACAATCATGATTGAACCCACTAGTGGAAATACTGGAATTGGCCTTGCATCTGTTGCAGCTGCTCGTGGTTATCGTATTATTTTAACAATGCCTGAAACAATGAGCATTGAACGCCGTAATTTGTTGAAGGCGTATGGTGCCGAGCTAGTTTTAACTGATGGTACTAAAGGGATGAAAGGTGCCATTGAAAAAGCCTGCGAGCTTGCTAAAGAGACCCCTAACTCATTTATGCCAAGCCAATTTGAAAATCCTGCCAATCCTGCTGTTCATGTTGGGACAACTGGACCTGAGATTTGGGAAGATACAGCTGGAAATATTGATGTATTAATCTCTGGTATTGGGACAGGGGGCACAATCTCTGGGGCCGGCGCTTATTTAAAAAAGAAGAACCCTAACCTTCATCTTGTTGCGGTTGAGCCAAAAGATTCTCCTGTTCTATCACAAGGAACACCTGGTCCGCATAAAATACAAGGAATTGGGGCTGGTTTTGTCCCTGATACACTAGATACAGAAATCTATGATGAGATTATAACGGTGACCAATGAAAATGCCTTTTCCATCGGTCGCGAATTGGCAAAAGTTGAAGGACTGCTTGTAGGTATCTCATCAGGAGCAGCTGTTTGGGCGGCATTACAAGTAGGAAAACGCCCTGAATTTGCGGGCAAGAATATTGTCATTATCATACCTGACACAGGTGAACGATATTTATCAACGGCAATGTTTTCTGAAGACTAATTCGCGAAAGATAAAGGATTGAGAATATGGGTTTAATAAGATTAGTTAAAATGATAAAACAACATGACCCTTCGGTTCGGAGTACAGCTGAGATTTTGTTGTACCAAGGTTTTTGGGCAATTGCTTGGCACAAAGTAGCTCACCAGTTTTATAAATGGAAATTATTTTTTCTGGCACGACTTATTTCACAAGTAACCCGATTCTTCACTCAAATTGAAATTCATCCAGGTGCTAAAATAAGTAGCGAGGTTTTTATTGATCATGGCGCAGGTGTTGTCATTGGCGAAACAGCTGAGGTTGGTCATCATGTTGTTATTTTTCACGGTGCTACACTTGGTGGAACTGGAAAAGGTGTTGGAAAAAGGCATCCCACTGTTGGCAATCATGTGATGATTGGTGCTAATGCTACGATACTTGGCCCTATTACAATTGGGGATGGTGCTAAAATTGGTGCTTGTGCCATTGTTGTTAAAGACGTTCCACCAGGTGCTACCATCGTTGGTGAGATTGGTCGAGATATTAAACTTGAATCGTCAATGAGGCTAGAAATTAAAAAATTGAATGAGCGGATTGAAGCATTAGAAAATCAAAATAAGCAGTGACTCTGCTTCTGGAGCAAAACGATATTTGTAAATGAATATCAGCTTATAAAATCAAAAAAGACAAATATTCACATCCGTATTTGTCTTTTTTGATTTGTTTGTAAACAATGACTTTAGTTTTTAATCAACTTTTCTTAATCGGTTTTTTTGCACGAAAAAGAAATTCATTCATGGTGCTTTTTGAATATATTGTTTATTATGTTTCTTCCTCGTTTTCAGTATCAATGTAATGTTTCCTCATTTCCAACAGTTTTTTTAAACATTCCAGTGTTTCAGCCACAGGCATATAAAATGCCATATCAGCATTACACATATGGTCAAATTCTTTCCCAAAAATCAACTTATACTTTCCTGGAGTACACCCAGCACCACAATCATCACAACGATTGATATTCGCCCAAGCAATTTCCTTCATCTGCTCATTCATTGGGATAGTCTCGCTTTCATTGCTATAGTCACCCTCCGTCCAAATTGTCCAAGGGCTAGGATATATTTCACCATTACCTAAATACATATAACATACTGCCTTACCCTTATAACTCACCTCAGCACCAATAACATCCATTTCATTCGCTTCTAAATATGCTGCAAAATCAAGTGCACTTTTCAAAACTTCACCGCTTAAAACCTCATTCATTTTATCCTTAACTGTTCCTTCATACATTTACTTCACCTCATTTTGAAATTTATTTTCAATTTTCATTTTATATTTGCATTCAATTGATGGATTTATCAACGTTTTATCATTTAATGATTGTTTTTAGGTACTGACAAATAGGTAACAAATCCACGCTTATTGCTTTCTATATTTTATTAGAAAACAACGATAGATCAATTTTACAATCGGTGAACAAAATACCATTTTCAATGTTAAAAATTCGTTCTTTTTGATGCTCATCAATATTTTGGGGATCGAAAAACCAACTAAATTTACATATTTGTCGAAACTTCATAAAAAGTGGTATCTTCGAAAGCCAAAAATCACTCAATGGATTAGCAGAAAGATAGCCTTTAAGGAAGTTTTCGATGATACTATTGGTGAAGTCATTGCCAGCATCATCTTTTCGTCCCCACCAGAGTGCATGATAGAGTGCAATACCAATATCCAAAGAAAACCACCCATACAAGGCATCGTCAAAATCAAAAACATTGATATTATTACCATCTATATAGAAATTCCATTGGTGCATATCGTTATGAATCAATCCATAAGAATCTTCATCTTTAGGCAATGCCATCATTTCCGCTATTATATTTTCAACAATTTTCTCTACGGAGGAGCAATGTTTGATATTATCAATATCCAATGCGAACTTACCGTCAAATGTATCACGAACATCTTTATCGTTTGCAGGTTGATATTTTTTTGTAAGATGATGGATATCACCCATCACTTTGCCCCAATTATAAAATATTTTTTCATTCCATTTTTGCGGATCATTTTTATTCCAAAATGTACCATTTACAAATTCAAATGCTGTAAGGATATAGTTTTTTCCATCATCTTGAGTTGAGGTAGCAAATGCGCCATTTTCAAGTTTGAGCGGCAAAGAAACACCGATCTTATTTTCCGCAAGATAATACAGCCAGTCCATCTCAGCATTTAGTTTATGAATATCTTCGAGGGAACAGTTTGAAAATCTTAAGGCATAGAACTTCCCAGCTTTTTGAAATTGATAAATTTGATTTGTAGAATCACTAATGAAATGGAGCGTTTCTTTGTCAAAGCCATATGCTTTTTTTGCAAATTCCAATAAATTATTTGATACCATCTTTGTTTCCTCCTTTGGTAAAGGGCTAGGTGTGTTTCTTTTTGCTTTATATCTATGTTTTCCAATGAAACATTTGGAGGTACGAGCAGTAAGCCATTGCTCCAAATGCATCGGTGTGCATAGCTTGGAAAATCTGTTTGATTTCTGTCAAATTGACTCATGGTAAGATCCGATCTTTTCTTTTTGCCCTTATCGGCATAAAATAATCCATCTGTTCATAGCCTAGCACTTCCTGTGCTTGGGGTGGCGTGATCACATTTCCCATTCTTGGACGACTGGTATCCTGCTCAAATCCGTTATCTTGCAAAAATGCATGTAATTCTTTGTCCATTGCATCAATGTCAGTTTTTTGGTCAATGTCAGTGGTTATAGCATAAATTCCTCCTATGAAATCAATCACATCTAACTCGTCTGGAACATTCATCCAGTCTTCATACATATAAACCCAATGAAGTCCGTCACCGTCTTGAAACAGAAAATCCTTCGCGTACATTGTACTTGGCAAAGCTGAAATGAACACGTCGAATTTTTCAAAATTTTCATCCCCAAACATACCAATACCTGAGGATACTACCTTACAATTTGGAATTTCAATAATGCGAACTGATTGCATTAAAATCATCCTTTCTTTTTTAAATTTTTTTTGACTAAATTCCTTAAATTATTGATTTTCACTCAATATAACGCATTTGCGCATCTCCAACAGCTTTTTCAAACACTCTAACGCTTCAGCATCAGGCTTATAAAAATCCATATCAGCACTGCACACGTTGTCAAAAACTTTACCAAATATCACTTTGCGACTTCCA
>Ga0131853_10016715_pt1 | contig 13371 bp, 13 predicted proteins | sample TergutLab28metaG_FD_92764 | JGI IMG/M metagenome (GOLD analysis project Ga0131853, IMG submission 92764) | Labiotermes labralis P1 segment gut microbial communities from Petit-Saut dam, French Guiana - Lab288 P1 (version 2) (version 2) | ecosystem: Host-associated > Arthropoda: Insects >...
CACACACCCACCCCCCCCCCACACACACCACCCACACACACACACACACACACACCCCCACACACCCCCCACCCACCCACACACACACACACACACACACAGCGGAACAGCGGAAGCGACAAGTGGTATTCGTTAGCCTACATAACGACCCTGTAGCATGCCGCAGTATAGTGGCCTGTGTGTCGCCTTCCGTAGCCAGACGCTGCCACCCCACCCCACGTGCTTACGGAGCACCTTTCATGGGGCCAGAAAACAAGCGATGAGAAATAATGGAGGGTGGGTGCAGTGGTAACGCCCAATTCCAGGCAATTTTTAACCAACTGCAATTGCTTCTGAAATTAATGAACAACGCGCTTTGAAGCCTTGCGACGGAGGGGTTAGTGTTCAGAGGGGGGGGGGGGGTGGAATCCTCAAATGGAATCCCCATTTTCATACACGCCTGCGGTCCTACTCAAACTGTGAACTGTCCCTCCATGCAGGTAAGACCGGACGGACACGATTCCCTGGGCTTAGCAAACACAGCAGGAATTTGTGGGGACGGCGCTCCAGCACGAAACGCACAAGGCAGGAAGAACTCAAAATTATCTCAAAAGTCATTCATGTCCGCGCATTAATAAACAACTCACACAATGAACCTAACAAATGCACTAATGTTAAAATTTCATTCTTTTTACACACAAACTGCAATAACTCCGACATGTTTCGATCCACAGCATATTGATCATCTTCAGGCAGTTAATGAATATCAATAAACCTAAACTTATAGTTCATAGGTCCTTGCACCGCTAATGTATTAGCAGAGTACAACCAACAAGATGCAACGTTTCACAATTTATTTATTTCTCTAAGACGCTCTACATGTTTCAGACGTTTTTTCCGTCCATCATCAGGAGCTCGAAACTGCACATACAGCGTCAGACCAATACTGCTACCTGCTGCTAACCTGGCCTGGTAGCAGTAACGGTCTGACAAATACCTGACGCTGTATGTAACGTACGGTTTTGAGCTCCTGATGATGGACGGTAAAAACGTCTGAAACATGTAGAGCGTCCTACAGAAATAAATAAATTGTGAAACGTTGCATCTTGTTGGGTGTACTCTGCGAATCAACAAAACCTATTTAAAAACATATATGGATTATAAAATACATTCAAATTGTTGAAAATATGTTTGCAGATATTATAAAATTCGTTTGTAGTACTGCAGAACTGGTCTGTAAGATGGGAAGCTTGTAGTTTTACATGTTTTTACAGCGGTTCATATCAGAAGGATGTCAAGAGTATGTTTTGGGAGGGCCAACACGCAAGTATTTGTCTCTCACGCCGTCTAGTGACGAATTGCAAGGGTCGTAGTTAAGGACAGCTTCATAAATTGAAACTGAAAACCTCAGTCGACAGTTCAGTGTTAAAAAATACAATCCACACCTTAAATCTGTACAGTTGGGTCGCCACTGTCAATTCACTTCTGGAAAATAGTGCAGTTCTGCTTCAAAGCAGCCTCATTTATCAACACGCAAACAACAAAAACACACAGGCAGTTACAAATGTTAAAATCCCAGCCGAAATCATCGATAAACGAATGAATTACATTCCTCCGATATCTGAGGTTCTGACAGTGTTGTTCTTGCGGGTCTTATTCTTCTGAGCATTTATGCTGTGTCGCAGGGTACGTCATTATTTTCTCAGACAACTATCGATTTGTAGGAAATATGCTAAAACATGGGCGCATTTTGATAAATGTATAACGCAGTGCGTTTCTTTTACTGCTGTCCTCACCAACGCTGCTGTCACGGTACGTCCCGGCGAATGCAGGCCTTCTACGCGACAAAGCTGCCAAGCAGCTGCTAGGACCTATGGAAAGTGGAGATACACAACTTTTCTTCATAAATCTACACTCTTCCTTCTCACAACAAATGACATCTAAACCCACTTATCTAACGCCTAATTTAATATTATTAATTATATATTATGTGGGCCGGGTAGCTCAGTCGGCATAGCGATTGACTATGGGCTGGACAGTCCGGGATCGAATACCGGTGGGGAAGAGATTTTCCGCCCGTCCAGACCGGCCCTGGGGCCCCACTAGCCGCCTGTAAAACGGAAACCGGGTCTTTCCCGGGAGTAAAGTGCGGCCGGGGCGTGCTGCTGACCACTCACCCCCTTCTAGTGCCGCAGTCATGGAAGAGTAGAGCTATGCCTCTACCCACCCTCTGGACCACACCGGCCTGTAACGGGATCACTTTACATTTATTATAACATATTATTATAGAGGTATATCATATATAATATTACATGCCACGTCTGGGTGTTTCAGCATCATTTCGTACCAAGAGCTCTGTCACCAGGATTTATGGATATATTTCGCTCGCCCATGACCTGTCCCGTTCTACCTCCTTGATTTTATGTCCCTAACAATTTCACGAAGCAACAAAGCGTTCAAGCCCCTGACTATAGCCCCCTGCTTCATGTCCACACGTCCATAAGCTGCATTCAAAAACATGCTCCTACACACCTGCCAGATCTGCTGCTCCCCCAAAACAAACACACCGGTTCTTCACAGCCTCATACAAACACAGGTAAAACAATGTGAACCACAACCGTGCATTACAGGAATACTTAAATTTATGTAGTAAAAAGGTAACGGTAAAGGTAAAACAGTCCCATTACAGACCTGGACAGGCCCAGAGGGTTCCAGAAAGTTAAGGCTCACAGATTTCGTGACAACGGCACAAGAATGGTGGTAAGGTTGTCAGCCTTATGCACCGGCCGCTTTTACCCCCAGGAAATACTCCTGGTACTCATTTCTGTTCGAGGCTGAGTAGACCAACAAATACAGGGTGGCACAACATACTGTATCATAAATTATTAATTTTTAAGAATGTATAATTCGAAAATTTCATGACATTCATTATAACTAAGTGATTTTTACTTACACAATATGGCGATTTGCTGTATTTTGTCAGTGTTCTTGTGAAAGTACCATGATGATGGTCGCAAAAGCAACCGAAACATGTCGTTAATTAATAATAATAATCATTATGTACCACCGTGCACTTGTTGCTCTACTGCACAAATATGAATACAGGTACATATATACACACATTTCAATTTCCAATCGCTGGAGAGACGAACCAAGTATGTAAGTTTTGAGACTTTACGTGGCTTGTAAGGCCAAACTTACTGCTTAACTGAACGCTATGTGCTTTACCTGACAGTCCAACAATCTGTCCATCGTGGATCTGGGTGGCCCTGTCGCTAAACAGCGGGGTATTAATGTCACCATGTCTCAAATCTCGAATTCTACTGGCCACAACTAAGAAGCCACATGCTTGCGGTGTCTACCATCACGCTAACCCCCATTCCGTTCACCTTACATCCTGTGCAGTAAAACACTTTACAGGTGCCAAATATTCCTGCACTTCAAAACATTTACTCATGCACTTGCAAGGCCTCTTCATTCATTTACGCAACATGGTTGCACAATTCCTCACAAAAGGCACGCGCACACGCGCGCGCGCGCGCGCACACACACACACACACACACATCCATAACAGGTGACATTATTCCACATGGCAACAAATTCACACACAAAAAGTACTTGTTTCTCAACAGAGTAAGCACTAAACCGAAGTTTCCATGCGTTATGACACAGAAATGGTTTATAGGGTCAACGAAACTGAAAGCACCTCAAATATCAAACCGGGCACAATCACCCAAAAACAAATTTCAGTATCATGTTCATTGGTTACAGAATATCCGACAAAGCAAAGGCAAATCACTTATCAAAAGACAAACAAAAAGAATACTGCCCTACATTACACTAAACCAGTAACAACACTTCTCTCAACGAATCATCAACACGCACTTTGCATCTGCTAAATTACTGGCCAGACACGCCAGTTTGCAGGTTATAAAACTGGAATTCACAGTTCGCAGCAAACCGAGACACTCAAGTCACCGGCTGTTACGTCACACGCAGGAAGACTGTAAAAGTCTGTAAGCAAACATAACTCCGATGTATGCTAGCACAACTGCTGCTAACAGGACCAACACACATGTTGGGGCACAGCGCACGGATACAAACAAAAAACACTCATCGGGTAACAACAGTATGAGAGAACAGAAATGGCAGAGCGAGATGGCGCGACTGGGCTAGTGTGAGCGAGACAGGGTGCGGTGACGCGCGAGGCAGAAATGGAAAATGGACCAATCCCATCTCCCCTACAATCCATCTGAACCAATGGGGGTTTATAAAACAAGAGCAGACTAGGTTTAACGAAATGGAATGACGGATGTAGAGGAAAATGGTCATACGAGAGAGAACGAAGAATTGTTAAAGATGCAACAAGAAACAAGCGAACACAATCCTCAAGAATAGTACGCGCTGTTGTTACGAACGTCTCAGCAGTGCTTGCCGCGTCCCCATCACGAGCCAAGGTAGGCAGTGGGCTCTTCCGAAACGTCGGTTAACATATTACCAGCCAACACGGCGTCAAATTCCACAAAAATGTGAACATCACCAGCGCAATCCAAAGCCCAGACCACAGACTCACAACACAGCTGAGCAAGGGACCCACCTGCACCAGTTCATATGCTGTTTGCAGTAAGCTCCTCAGTTTGCACACCCTGCTCACCACGCGCTCAGTGATCCAATAGTTCGGCTTCCATTTTAGACGGGGGCAGACACCTTTCTCATCATAGCCTCGTCTAAACGGATCTCACCCACCCTGGTATCCACGGCCAGGCCGCAACAGCCAGTTAACTGGTGGGTTGAAATACAGCGCCACTCTCTCGTGCTTTCATGAAGTGCTGCCTGATTAGCTCTTTAAAGGCTAAGGTTAACTCGAATTATATACAAACATTCAATCCGTACCGCGCAGTAAACACTCTCCGTCTCCGTTATACAAACCAACCAGTTAATGCTGTATAGGGAAATAATCGCTGTTTGTTCTAAGATCCATACTTACTAACTCCATGCAGCAGAGTCCTTCTTGAGAAGCCAAATGGTTTTCAGCTAGTCAAGAAATTCCCCGCATTTTATGGAACCCAAAGATTCATTACCGCATTCACAAGTGCCCGCCACCTGTCCCTATCCTGAGCCACATCAATCCAGTCCATGCCCCCACTTTCTTAAGATCCATCTTAATATTATCCTCCCATCTATGCCTGGGTCTTCCAAGTGGTCTCTTTCCCCCAGGTGTCATCACCAAAACCCTTTATACACCTTTCCCCCATATGCGCTACATGCCCCGCCCATCTCATTCTTCTCGATTTGATCACCCGAATAATATTTGGTGAGCACTACAGATCACTAAGCTCCTCATTATGTAGTTTTCTCCACTCCCCTGTTACCTCGTCCCTCCTAGGCTCAAATATTCTCTTCAGCACCCTATACTCAAACACCCTCAGCCTACGTTCCTCCCTCAGTGTAAGCGACCAAGTTTCACACCCACGCAAAACAAAAGGCAAAATTATAGTTCTGCGTATCTAAATCTTTATATTTTGGGGCAGCAAACTGGAAGACAAAAGATTCTGCACCGAATGATAGCAAGCATTCCCTGACTTCAATCTGCCCTTAATTTCTTCCTGAATAGAATTTTGATTCGTTAGGATTGTTCCCAAATATATGATCTCTTCCACCGTTCCAAAGATACTGTTATCCATACAAACACGTACATACAACAAGGGCTGAACGCAGAATCTTTGAACGTCACACCCAACGGTAAACAAAGTAACCACCGGACGTAAGGGGTTAAGCAAAGGGACTTCATGTAGGAAGTTGCCAATATGGAGCCACGAGCAAGTGTTTGCCAAAATGTTCCACAGAAAGGCAGCAGCACACAAAGCGCAGCGAACGGCACAGCTGTGACTGTGTTTAGAAGTTCGGAAACGAAGGCGTCTTCTGTTTTCATTTGGTCACTAAGCTAACACTAACATTTGAATAGCGCAAATAAATAGGACCGTTAAGTACCAGGCAGTAAGACAAAATGCTTCCGCTAAAAAGGGTCTATGTATCTACGCTAATACGCTTACTGTACCTGTTGGTGTAACAGTGTCACAACTGCAAGAGGCGACAGGTCCGGCACAGAGCAGCACCGGGAGCGAGACTGCAGTGCGACGTCACGTCTTAAAGGCTCGTACATGGTTGTCGACGTTTCGGTTCAACACAGGCTTCCACGTGCACGCACACGGTAACTGCTGGTCACAGGACATGCATCGCCAACAGGGCCTCACATTTCACACAGCGGTCAACGGCGGGCAACGCCACACAACGACAATCAATCAGAAACTCCCTGAACAAGCCTCCTTGCTCATCAGACACACGAAAAAAATCCACCACACCAAACTTCACGGCGTCATCTCAGTATACAGGTCTCCCTCCTAAATCGGTTCCTCCGAGCAGCTACAGGTTCTTTATACAGGGTGTGCAAATTAAGTGCGGACTGAGTAGAAGCATTCTCTTCAACACAAACGAATACAAAACTGCCTTTCAGGAAAGTTAACTGCCGCTCAGTGGACAAACTGCCCAACGCAACTTTCATCAACGTGAAGAAACTCCATCTCCGAGCTGCTATGCTTGGCGACGCATAAGCCCCCACGCCACAACCCCAGCGACTGCCTTAAGGACCAACTGACAGATTCCATGCAACCAAAGCCCTTCTTGACAAGCTAACAGTTCCTCAGCTTGTCAAGAAGTTTCGTGAATTTTATGCAACTCGAGGGTTCATTACCGAGTCCACAACAGCCCTCCACCTGTCTCTACTCCACGCCACATCAACCGAGTCCACGTCACCCCACCCTACTGTATCTCTATAATACCAGTTTCAAAAATATCCTCTCATCTAAGCCAAGGTCGTCCAAGTGTTCGCTTTCCTTCAGACTTCACCGCCAAAAAACTGTGATCTCGCCTGCCCCATACATACCACATGTCCAGCCCATCTCATCTTACTTGATTTGATCACCCCAATAATGTCTGGTGAGGGGTACAAATCACGAAGCTCCTTATTACGCCACTTTTACCACCTTCCTGTTAGTTCCTCCCTCTGCCCGAACCATCCCCCTCAGCACCCTGTTCTCGAACACCCTCGCCCCGTGTTCTTCCCTTAACGTGGCAGACCAAGTTTCATACGTAGTTACAGTGACACTTGTTACTGCAATGGTCACCCTGACACGCATCGAGGGGCTGCCATGCTGCGGTCATAGGCAACCAACTGAACAAAGAGACAGACACAGCGCGATGACGCACACCACACCACACCACACCACACTCCACACACACACCCACCCACCCACCCACACCACACACACAAACCAACAGCAACTCAGATCACGGCCAGTCTGCTGTCCATTTTACAGCAGCCACTGTGCATCGGAGGTTCCGATCTACTGGGATGAGGTTCCGTTGCACGGCAAGTAGTTCCCGACGGTTCCAAACAACAGGCCGCCTTAATCTTAAAGGTTCCAATGTACATAACAAATCACTGAAGATAAGGGCGACAGATTCCTTCGAAACGTCGGGAACCACGATCACAGCCACACGACACACCGCGCTACCCGATGGCAAGGCTGTGCGAACGTCAGAGCAAATCTGCCACGTGCATTTCAACTCTCCAACTACCCCAGGCACTTGGACACCGAAAGTAACAGAAATTGAGTCGTCAGCGTCCAGCCTCGATTCCTTTCACCTCTGACCTTCAGAAAGGACACATAAACAGAACAACGGAACATTTACAGCTACGACAATTTCAGCCTATATGGGTATCCAGAGTTGAAGGTCACGGGGGTCATTCCGACCACCTTGCAAATAGTGGGGGAGGGGGACCGGAAGCTGTCGAAACCCAGCAGCAGCTACTGAGGGACGGCTTGTGAGAGTGACAGAAAAAATCTCTGGAAGGAGATGAACGGGGAGAGAGAGAGAGAGAAGGAACTGTTACAGGATGGTCCAGAAACTGGTCCATTTACCGAGCGTGTGCATCAGCATTATATCTGCAGTGCTGTCTTCCGGTACGTGACTACGTGTCGCCTGGTTGATAGTTACAGATGGTCGGGTAAAAACCATTTCTGCCCTGAAGATTACGGTGGTACATTCCCAAGAAACACTGGTAAACATCAACCAGACTGCACGGCGTCATACACCACAAGGCACAGGCACAGGCGCACTAGAGCGTAATTTGTACCATGGGTGATACGTGGCATAGCGTACTGCGGGTTGTGGTACTGGTTGGGTTTATGCAAGGGATTGAATTCTTTCAAAACCAGGATTAACCGGAGATGCATTTATAAGACCCAGTCCGTACAGCGCAGTAAACACTCTATATCTCGGTTATACAAAACAGTCAGTCAATGTTGTATAGGGAAATAATCGTTGTTTGTTCTGAGATCCACACAAAACACAAAAATACACTGTGTGGGCAGAATGTTAAACTGGTGGTACCACTGGAACTTCGGACGTTAAACTAGAGTTTCGCTACAAAAGCGATACAAAACCAGACTAACTGGACAAAGATCACGTCAAAGTTTCTTCATTTCCATTCCAGAGTTTAGAAAACGCAACGAAACTGCAGACTGTGTATACAAACACACACACACACACGGATTATTCTGACAAGCGAAATGACAACAAAATTAATTTCTGAGCTTATGAAGTCTTGTCAGAACTCATTGTGCTGGAACTACGTCTCAATTAGAGCAGTTCTGCTCGTAACAAGAACATCCCGTCTGACTGACATCGCAGTGCGCGAGTTACAGCGACTTGCTAAGCCGCCCGGCCCGACAGCCAGTCCCCGTGTTTACCGGACTTGACACTGGGTTCATTCGCCCACTCGGACAGGCCACAAATCACTCAACGAAGCAAACCGAAATATCTGAAACAACGTCATTTAAATTCCAACAAGACATCAAATCATCGGAATATACAGTTCGTCCCTTTTATCATTTCTCTGACGACGGCGGATGTCACAGTATGTCAAGGAGGACGCAACTTTTCAATGGCATACAGGCGCCGTCTTCTGCAAACGGTAATAGAAAACACCCTGTATGAATGATCACCGAATATGTCTAACAAGACAGGCACTGTACGTATAACGTTACATTCCGGCACGTTCGTGTAACCATTGTTGCAGTTCAAAGCAATAAGTGTTACATATTCTGAGTGCGTGTTTACAGCCTTTGGTAATCAGCATGCAAAGCGCATGTGCCATATTGTCATCTGTGGCCTGCCCCACTCTACATCATTTTTCCACATTATCTCATAAACGGCACGATTGTCGACAACAAGCTACTGAACACAAAATGTGTGTTGTGATTTTCTCTACAACTTTTGTCTGAAACATTTCTCATTCTAAGAAGAACTTGGCGAGATATTATCAAAAATGTATATCGGGCTTCACGTTAAGCAGCCGCCATTCATGTCACATTTTAATGAAACTTGAGTTTTCTCGACAGATTTTCGGGAAAAAAAAGACTCACTATCAAATTTCACGAAAATGCGTCTACTGGAAGCTGACTGCTTCCATGCGGGCAGACGGACGGACAGACATGACGAAGCAAATTGTAGCTTTTCGCAATTTTGCGAACGCGGCCGTAAAGCAACCAGAACACTGCAACGAAAGGCAACGAAATTCTGCAGCACGCAAGTGTAGCTGCAGACAGCAACCGTTACACAGCAGTTCATTGTCACAAGAAGCTCTCAACCATCCACCGAACAGCCCCTTGTGGCCCATGACTGCCAGCAGCACTGTGCTGTTGGCAAACCGTAACGTGATATCAACAGCAGGCCCGTTGTTTTACACACAATACATGATCAATCGGCATATCGACAGTGCGCTATGGGCGTCACAACAGGCTGTTACACCAGACGCCCATATGAATAACTCTGATGTGCTAACAGCACAGCGGTTACCGTATATACTACATGCCTCAACACTTTAAAGTCGAGTGGTTACTACATGTACCACCAGGTTGTTACTGTTAGATTGGGTTCGAGGCTGCGCGATGTTGGAGAGTAACTGTTCGCCATTTTAAATTTACGAATATTCCAGCTTGCCACATAAACCTCACAGGTTGATTCAGCATTGCTCACAGCGCGGATTCCAGCATTACACCTTCCTGGGGTAATGAAAGTTGTGACCTTCCTGTGACACTTCTTTTGTAGGAAACCATTTTCTAGTGTCACGACGGATGGTACGCAAATAACAGTAACACACTTGACCTTAGTTCAGACGTGTGCAGACCCCTTCTGTCCATCCGTACCTGACAGCCTGCAATCCAGCTGTCTTGCAACAGAGGTCCACTGCATGTGTGGTTGTAATGCTAGGCCGACAGACTGAAGAGTTTGTCCTGGTGTGGGCAAGTGGTGAAGTGAGACGCAGATCATTAGCGTTCCCGGTTACAGTTGCAGGCAAGTCGGATGCAGAACCAACCGCTGCTGAGCGGTAAGTTGCAACAGCACCGGCCTGGGGGGTAACAGGCTACCGCTTACCGAAAGCGTCAGCGTAATGATAAAAATGGTTAATAAACCTATGTGTACTATATAAGTGGCTAGACTAAGTACTGTTAAGTCCGGTTGAAGTAGCCTACATGTAATAGAGTGCCTGAGATAGACCTTGCGAAATGACACAACGAACTGCTGCAGTATTGGCTGAAGGAGTTGACCGCAGTTGCTAGGGCTAGGCTGCAAGCTGCAGCAGTCGCCACAGCCAAACAGGCAGTGTAACAAAAGAACCTGCAATTGGGGCACTGCGTCCATAGCGGAACGCCAGTGCGTTTCGTTATAGGGCTCTTCGTCCTTGACGCACTAATGGACACGTTCCTTGCAACTTATCTGCAGACCCACACAACACTACGGCAAAGGACAAGCAACGTTCCTGTACTGCGCCCTCCGACGGCAGCTGCAAGCGGTGGTTAATCGTGAGGTTGGCAATCCTGACGTCCTGGATTCGTATCTCGGTCCAGACATTACAGCAGCTTGTCAGCCCCTGACATTCTTACGTCCGTTCATTGTAATAACACGTAACATAAACACACTGTAGGCAAAATACACGGTTAACACTCACTCAGGCAAAAGCTGTCTTGCACATGCCATAAAGCGGGGAGGGGAAGGGGCGTGTAGGTAGAGCTCCACTCGTTCTGGATCTCGGCTCTAAATTGGGGTGTGGGTGGTGAACGCCACGCCGCGACTGGTCTACCCGCGAAGAACCTCCACACGCACAGAACTGGGGCTGCGTGGGGCCCCCGGGCCGGTCTGAAAAGGGGAAGATATCTCCTACGACCGGAATTCAAACTGCGGTCCGTCCAGTCCGCAGGCTCTTCTCCTTACCGCTGTGTTGTAACACCGCCATGTCCGACCCGACGCGGCTACACATACCGGAAGTGGTTTCGGCCACAAGTTTACCGCGAACCGTTGCATGTTTTTGACACGCAGTGTAGCGTCGCGGCTGCCATGACTCAAGCCCCTGCAGTCTCACGCTCCGTTCGTGCCCTCTTAATTACACTGTACCATTCTGCCAATCTTTTTTTTTTCCTTCTTCATCATATAAATGTCACTTCGAATGTACAATGTGCAGCGCAGAAGGGCCGGGCACAGTGTCACCGCAGAGTTGGCAAACAGTGGAGTGCGTGACGCCGGGCACAGTGTCACTGCAGAGTTGGCAAACAGTGGAGTGAGTGACGCCGGGCACAGTGTCACCGCTGTGTTGGCAAACAGTGGAGCGCGTGACGTTCGCTCAAACAGATCAGCCTTCCCCGACCGGTACACCTGACAAACATATCGCTGACTGACTGCAATACTGACAAAATCCAAAAATTGCCCATTTTGGAGTTAATATTACAACTGGGCTGAAAAATTTACGAACCACGGCCGACAATACCGGCACATCTGCTAGTTGCAACACACCCCGCTAGATGCCATGATTGTCGGTTATAGTTGTTACATTTTGGGGCTTAATCGCAGTGCTAACCCCAGATGGACAATTTTTGGATTGTGCTATTTTTGTAAACGTGGTTATGAACCTTCGGATTCCATAAATAGCGGGGAATTTCTTGACTAGCTGCAAACCGGTTAGCTGCTCAAGGACTCCGCTCCATGCAGCAAGTCAGTATGTGTATTTGCCACCTCGTGACAAACGTGCACTTGTACAAACAATGGCCACCATTCCGCTTCCAACCTGATGCCAAATGTGACACACGGCAAGGGTATCGCCGACGTTTCGTCCAGAGCTGTCACTGAGTCAGCACGTCACCATCTGGCAGTGGCGGTAGCACGGTATGACAAGAAGGGACACTCATTCATCCTACTGCTGCATTCCGTTCCAGACGCCCGTGACCAATACAAACCAGCCTAAAGGGCTTATCATATCAGCATGTGTGAAGAGGGCGGCTAGAAGGATGCAGGGGCGTACACATAAATGCTATGGAGGGGGTGGGGTGACAGATGGAGAGAGATGTGCGGGCGGTCGATCCGTGGGAACTCTTTCTGTGCCGTCACTACAATTAACAACCAACCAACCAACCAACCAACCAACCAACAATCTAAGCTCTCTTACTAGTGCGGGAGCCCAACCTCTCACAGTGCGTTTCAGAACACGCTGCTAGAGAAGGTGCCAGGGGGTTGAGGACGTCGTGCGCCGTATGAGCAATCACAGACAACTCATGCTCCCTGCACATGGAGACAGCACACCACAATACACGGCGTCATAAACCGGAAGACAGCAGCAACATAACTGCGCAGTCGCCATCTTGCATTCTGACCATTCACACATTATCTGATTAACCTACGGACAATTAACGGCATTCAACTGTGTCCGCTCTGTCGCTGTCTGGGCCCATACAGTTACGCTCTATACAGGGCGTCTATTTTACAGCTTCTCCGAGCACGGCAGCCTTGACGCATTACAAGCCTGCTGCCACTGCACAGTAACATATACATTTTTCCCCACCGCCCCCACTCACTTTCAGGCCCCTCACCACTCATTTTCGCCGAACCCCTCTCCGTCGATTAATCGTCACAATTCAATACGGCAATTCTGTCTACTGTCTTGACAAGCCCCCCCCCCCACCCAATCAGATATGCCCTACAACAATTTTGTCTATGACCTCCTGGCACTTCTTCTTCTTCTTCTTCTTCTTCTTCTTCTTCTTCCTCAGTTCTACAACTCTGTGTGAGTTTTGGTTTGCTCAATTATTCCTCTCCACGGTTTCCTTTCCTGTGCCTTCTGTTTCCAATTATTTACTCCCAACTTCCTCAAATCGTCTCTCACGTCATCATCCCATCTTAATCTTGGCCTTCCTTTCGGTCTTGTTGCGTGTAGTTTCCATTTATAAATGCTTTTAACTACTCTTTCATCAGGCATTCTTTCAACATGTCCCACCCAA
>Ga0131853_10016716_pt1 | contig 13370 bp, 11 predicted proteins | sample TergutLab28metaG_FD_92764 | JGI IMG/M metagenome (GOLD analysis project Ga0131853, IMG submission 92764) | Labiotermes labralis P1 segment gut microbial communities from Petit-Saut dam, French Guiana - Lab288 P1 (version 2) (version 2) | ecosystem: Host-associated > Arthropoda: Insects >...
CGGACATCATTGTGCACAGCCGTTGATGGAGGTTCTAAGCGTTCCCGGAACGGTGCGTGCAAGCTTCGCATTTTACAACACGAAAGAAGAAATTGACGTGTTTGTCGAAAGCTTGAAAACTGCAAAAAAAATGTTGTCTGCGTAGGAGCGTATTGCAATACGTCCTTACAACATCAACGAATTCGCGAACGAATTTCCGTGAGCTTACGTTTGGTTGAGAGCGAAAAATCCGCGTCCATCATCCATGTATAGTAGGAAGGTTCGTATTGGAAAACTTCCGAAACTAAGCGTCCCTTGTGTTTGCCGATGTTGAACACTTCTTGTCCTTTGTCGTTGTAAACCATCGTTCCTGCGTAATCCACGTATTTTTGTGTGGTTGTGAATGTTGATAAGGCATCAATATCATTAACCACAGGAAACGAAATTTGTCCTTTTTTATCTTCAAAAGGCACGTCTTTGTAGCGTTCCAACTGTGCTAATAAAATTTCGTAAGTTGCCAAAGTATCTGCTTCCGCGCCGTGTGCACCGTCTAATTTTTTGTTGCAATAAAACTTGTATGCTGCAATCAGCGTGCGTTGTTCCATTTGGTGAAAGATATTTTGCACATCGAGCAATCGGCGAACGGTCATGTCGAAATCCACACCGGCACGCAAAAATTCCTCAACCAAAATCGGAACATCAAATTTATTGGAGTTATAGCCGGCTAAATCACTGTCTCCGATAAGGGTTGCGAGTTCGTTGGCAACTTCTCTGAACGTTGGACTGCCTGCCACGTCTTTGTCGTAAATTCCGTGCACCATACTTGCTTCCAAAGGAATCGGAATGGTCGGGTTTATGCGGTAAGTCTTGGTGTTCGAAGATTGGTCCGGATTGATTTTATGTACGCAAATTTCAACAATGCGATCTCTGTTTATGTTGATTCCCGTTGTTTCCAAATCGAAAAAACAAATGGGTTTAGTTAAATTCAGTGTCATGTAGTTTTTTTTTTGAAATTAAAAACCCCGCAAATAGCGGGGCTTTCAATGGTAATTGATGAGTAAAACTACTCTTTTTTGTCGCATTTTTTTTCAGCGTCTTTTTTACAACAAGTTTCACCTTCTTTTTTGGTGCAGGTTTTGCCTTCTTCTTTGTTGCATTTTTTGCTTTCAGCTTTAGCACAGCCTTCTTTTTCAGCGTGGTCTGCACAGCATTCTGTTTTAGCTGAAGCGCAACCTTCTTGTTGTGTAGCGGCACTGTTTCCACAAGCGAAAACAAACGCAGCCATAGCGATTAATAGAAATACTTTTTTCATGATTTTTCAGGTTTATAGGGTTAATACTTTTTGCTTTTCAGGTTCGCACCTTGCGTTTTGAATTTGCAAAGATACGACTTTTTTTTCATAAATGCAAATTTTTTTTGTTTTTTTTTGTTTTTCTCCATTTTTTTTTGTAACTTTGCACCCCAAATCGGAATCCAAGTTAATCGGATTGACAAAAAATATCAAATTTAATTCACTTAAATCACAAAAATGAAAAACAAGTACATCGACTTAATTGAGCAATCATTCGATTTCCCACAAGAAGAATTCAAGGTTGTTGACGACGAATTATACTTTCATAATGTCCCTTTAATGGACATTATCAAGCAATACGGAACGCCTTTAAAAATCACCTATTTACCTAAAATAAGTTCGCAAATTCAGCGTGCCAAGCGTTTATTTAATGTAGCAATGGCGAAAGTTGACTATCAAGGCGATTACAATTATTGTTATTGTACAAAAAGTTCGCATTTCTCGTTTGTGATGGAAGAGATATTAAAAAATGATGCTCATATCGAAACTTCATCAGCGTTCGACATTAATTTGATCAACGAACTTTACGAGCAGGGAAAGATTACTAACAAGGATATTTACATCATTTGCAACGGTTTTAAGCGTCCGCAATACATTGAAAATATCGCGGAATTGATTAACAAGGGATTTCACAACACCATTCCTATCATTGATAATAAGGAAGAGATGGACTTGCTTGAAGCTTACGTGCCACAAAAATGTAAAATCGGCATTCGTATTGCGACTGAGGAAGAGCCTGTGTTTGAATTTTATACGTCGAGATTAGGCTTGCGTATCAACGATATTGTTGATTTTTATATCAAGCGAATCAAACGGAGTAAGTTTGAAGTTAAGATGCTTCATTTCTTTATCAACACCGGCGTAAAAGACACCGCGCACTATTGGAACGAACTTTCCAAAGCTGTAACAGTCTATTGTGAACTGAAGAAAGTGTGTCCGAGCTTAACGGCTTTGAATATCGGAGGTGGTTTCCCATTCAAAAATTCGCTGGCATTTAGTTACGATTATGAATATATAGCAGAAGAAATCATCGCACAAATTCAACAAATTTGTAATTCACATGGCGTAGTTGAACCGGATATATTTACCGAATTCGGATCGTTTACTGTGAGTGAATCCGGTGCGGTTTTATACTCTATTGTGAATCAAAAACAACAAAACGATCGAGAATTGTGGTATATGATTGATAGTTCGTTCATCACTACTTTGCCGGATGTTTGGGGAATTAATCAACGATTTATCATGATGGCAATCAATAATTGGGAACTCGAATATCAGCGTGTGTTTCTCGGCGGTTTGACGTGTGACGGACAAGATTTTTACAATTCTGAACGCCATTCGAATGCGGTTTTCTTGCCAAAGTTACAACCCGACACACCACAGTACATCGGATTTTTCCACACCGGCGCTTATCAAGAATCCGTAGGTGGATACGGCGGAATCCAGCACTGTTTAACACCTGCACCCAAACATATTTTGATTGATGTGGACGAAACCGGCGAGTATTTCACGAAATTATTCGCAAAAGAACAAAGCCACAAATCTATGTTGAAGATTTTGGGGTATTAGACAAACATCCAAAATTTACTGATGGCTATTTGATTTAGAATTTTCCGGTTATCTGCGAAATATCAAATTTTCCATCAATATCCTGTATCTCAACCTTTCCATGCAAAATTCCGAAAAAGAAATCACGGATTTTGTCTAATGTCAACGTTGTGGGTTTTCCGTCTTTGTCAATTCCCATATCGTACACTTTCAGGAGTTGAGAGCCTAAACTCGCCGCTGTGAGTAAGAAATGGTTTTGAAATTTGTCGGTATCAAGCAAATCAGCTGCTAATACTTTGCCCACTACTGTATAACTGCGCAATGTTTTCTGAACATCTTCGTTTGAAAGTGTCGATTTGACTTCATCGGTATTAGTATTCATCTCTATTTTTCCGGAATTTTCAGCCTGAGGTAGTCCTTTATACAATGCACCCAAGTCGGCTAAACTCAAATTGTAGAGTTTTGTGTTTGACATAACACAGATTTCTCTAATCGAAAAAGCACTTGGTAACAACAGATAAACCATTTGTTCTATTATTACCTCAGTAGAGTTAAATGTTCCTACAATAGAATTTGTCAATTCAATTTTCTGTGTAGCAAAAACGCCGCCTACAACTACGCAATTTTCAAGAATGATTTCGTCGGCATAAATGCTTCCTGCAACAAATGCATTGTAAAGTGTAACGCTCTTTGCATTGATGTCTGAATAAAACATAACACTGCAATTTGAAGCACGCGAAACAATGGAATTTGCCGATCCGACACTCTTTTTGAAAGAGATATCTCCCTTTGCGTCGCTGTTTATGTACATTTCCAATTGTGTAAAAACAGCACCTTGAATTTCTAAATTTCCGTTTTGGATTTCAAGTTTGTGAGCATAAACAGGACCTTCCACAACCGTATTACCCTGAACGGTAATTGTACGATTAAGTTCGGAAGCTTTTTCAGGTAAGATAGAGCCGCGCACCAAATTATCTTTTAGTTGTATGTTATTTTCGTTAACACGAAGTTCTTTTAGTTCTTTCATTTTTCTATGTTTTTTTGGGTTATTAAATGGTTTTTATTGAGTTAACATCAAAAATTTTAACAATCATTTCTCTCACACGGTTATCGTACTGACTGTTGGAGTTGTAGGCATTACTTACCTCCGTGTTGAAATAACGTTGAATGTTATCTTTGCTTTCCTTAGTTGCCGCCGTCCATTGCTGAGTTTGAAAATTTTCTATCAAAACATTGGAACTGGTTTGAGGCAAAAAATCGGCATGATATACATTCTTTCCGATTTGATTTTTTTCGTTGTTTGTTTCGGTAAAGCAAACAGGAGAAAACCGAGTGGCAGCTACGCTTTCGTTCAACATACTTTGGTTAATGGTTGATTGCATTTTTTTCTGTTTCCACAAAAACGTGTTGGCTTGATTAATGGCATCGAGCGTTCTTTTTTTAGCAATGGAAGCCGAAATTTTTGCTTGCAGTTCGCCACCTTCCAAACCAAAAACCGCTACGGTATTTATCAAGTCGTTTCCTGATGTGCGATTAGCATGTGTGTCGCTGTTGGTTTTGAAAGCAAATGCCGGTTTGTCCAATTCAAAAATACGGTTTTCCAATTCTTTGTTCAAGTCATCGAACGTTTTAAGATAACGACTTGCAATACGGTTGTAATCGGTTTCCATTTGTTTTTGTTTGGATATACAAGTTTTAGTTGACTCGCGCAAGAGAAGCAACTGGGCGTCTACTTTCTGAGAAAGTTCCGCTATTTGTTGACTAATTTCAGAGCGAATATATCCAAAAAAACCTCCCACAATTGCGCCGGCTACTTTTTTCGCGTTTTTATCAATTGAAGCAATTTGCATGCTTTCTGTAAGTACAACCGCACCTGTCAGTGCTCCTACACTGGTGTTACAACCTGCTACACTTCTGTCGAAAGGATTCGTGTCAACCTCAATGTTAACATTTACATCTTCGTAAGCTGTTCCGTTGTAATAAGCGGTTCCTGAGCCCCCACTCTGCGAGGCAGGGTAGCTGTAACTCACTGATCCGGAATAATGTATAGCTATTCTTTCTCTATATGATCGTCTATAACTCATAATGCTTCGGTTTTTATGGTTTCGTAATTATTTTGCAAAAACAGTTTACTCGCCATGTCCTTTACCCGTTGCGACGAATTGCTACCGGAAAGAATTTTGCTAAATTCACTCTTTACGTCTCTGTTGATATCCTTTTCTTTTTGCCATTTCATATCATCAATACTTTGAACGACCGTATTTTTTATAGCCATTTGCGACGATGAGTTGAGTTGAATTTTGCTCACAACAATGTCTATGTTTTTGTTGTCAAATTTATCAAAATTGCATTCGCTGATTACAACAGGAACAGCCAAGGTAGCGTTTTCTACACTGGATTTGTCGGCAAGTAATATGCGATTAGTAAGCCTTTTCTGTTCGTTCAATTCCGACAAAAATTTAGTCATGGAATCTATCACTTTTTTTCCGCGGTTTTTCACGTTGGAAGCCATAATTTTCTGACTTATAGCAAGCGATTCCAATTGTGTAACAGGAACAGTAGCGGTTAAGTATTTGGTTCGATTCGATACTCTTTCCACTTCTTTTACTGCAAAATCAATGGTGGGTCTATCTAATTCAAAAACTCGTTGTTTCAAATTAGCATTCAACCCGTTAAATAGTTTTAAGTATCTACTCGAAATCCTGTTGTAATCGCGTTCCATACGACTTTTGATTGCCAAGAGCTGTTTGCGTTGTTGGTTGAGCAGCATTAAATGCGAGTCAACATCGCTCTGTAATCTTGCCACTTTTTGAGAAATTTGCGAACGGATTAATGTGAAAAAACCTTTATTAACGTTTTCACACACATGGTCGGCGGCTCTTTCTTCTGCTGAAATAACGGCTGTTCTCATCGCTACTACGGCAGCTGTAGTTCCTACTACTTGAGTGGAAACCTTGCTGATTTCGGCCGCCATCGGGTTGGTGTCTACGGTATAATTAAATGTTGCCATACGTACTCTTTTTATTTGTCATCATTATCTTCATCACTATCTTCGTCATTATCTTCTGCTTCTCCATAATATTCAATTTGAGCGAGAAGAATATCGTTTATCGCCTGATCAACGTCAAGATCATCTTCATCGTAATCAATTTGCCAATCATTCAGAATAGTTTTCAGGTCTTCTTCGTCTAATTCAGACAATTCTTCTCTGTTGTAGACAGGATATTCGCTCTCATTTTCTTCCTCAGATTCTTCTTCGGATTCTTCTTCGGATTCCTCTTCCAAATCTTCCTCGTCGAATTCTTCTTCATTTTCCTCTTCGTTAAGCTCTTCGTTTGCTCCTTCTTCAATAGGTTCTTCCTCGAGGATTTCTTCTTCTATGCTCACTTCTTCGTTTTGTTCAACGTCTTCTTTCGGTTCAGCCTCTAATTCGTTTAGTGCATTTTTGGCGATATTCGGCAAGTTGAGCGAGATGTGTTCATACGTAATATCTTCGATATGAGGAGCAGGCGGAAGTTCAGAAACTTTTGCAAACAATGGATTGACCATGGCAAGCGGTTTTCGGCGACTATCCAATTCTTGAATTTCATCTGCAGCCACAGCAAGTTCGTTAGCATTGCCGTCGCGAAGTTTGGCATCGTAGTATTCAATATGTCCGAATTTTTCTGCTTTTTCGTCGATGTCCTCTTTCAAACGATCCATGTACGCTTCAAAATTTTCTTTTACATTTTTGAATTCGTTTGATTGCACTTCAAAGGCTGCCACGGTTTCAGTGGTGTTGTCTACAATTTCGACAACCGTTGAATCTAAAGAACCGCCCGATTTTTTCATCAAACCTTCGGTTTCTTGCAGTGTTTTCAACGTATTGTAAGCCGCTGCATATTCGCTCAAACTTTTCTGCATTAAGTTAATTACATCTGCACTTTCGGCGCGATTTGCCTGATAAAAACTATCGACATCTTGATGCCACTTGTTGAGATAACTAATTTTTTGATCTTTGATATGATTGTAGATTTTCAATCGTTCGATACGATTTTCCTGCATTAAATTTTGAACAATAGGTGCTACAATTTCTTCGTAAATTTGGTGAACACCAAACGGGAAAGGTGTTTCGCTGCCATCTTCCGCTGCCCATATTCCTGAAGTGAGGTTGTATTTCACTTTCGAACTTGGCTTGAGTTGGAATGGCTCGTAGTTTTGAACGGATTCGGTATAATTAAAATCCTCGTGGCGAATGCGCTCTATTTCGTCGTGCTCAAGCGTTGGCGAATAATGGTTGTATGGCGATTTGAGAATTTGAAATAACACTTTGTTTGATTCAAAAATAACTTTGTCGGTAGAAGCAATTTTTAGTGCCGAAATTGCCTGTACAGAATTTGCCATAGTTACCATCAAACCTTTCAAAACATCTTCAAATTGTTCTGTTTTTGAAGATAAGGAATCTTTTAGTTTATTGAGTTCTTGAAATTTGTTTACGCTGCTTGCGTATCGTTCTTTATCAAAAACAGAAATAATCGGTGCATTTTCGGGAACATCGGTTGTAGCAAACTCGTTCAAATATCGCAGATATTCGCTTTTGTCGGCAATCAATGGCAACGAAACAGACGTTGTGTCTAAATCGTCCATACAAAAAGAAATAGTGCGTAACGAACGCTCTAATTTTCCAAAATAATCGTGCTGATTGATTTCCTGAATAGAGGTTGAGTATTCGGCAGTTTCTATTTCTTCCGTATCGTGAGATGTTTCAACGATTGGTGCTTGTGTTGAAAGATTTTCCAAACTGGCAATCGTATCTATCAACAAATCGTTTTGACGCGAAATTTGCAGCGAAACCTCCGATTCGTCCACTTTGCCGGTGTAATCTACAATAAAACTCTTGTCTTCATACTTGATTTGGTCGGCAATAGGTACATAGGCTATACCTAATTTGCCAACTTTGTAATCGCGAAAAATTTCGTCGTGTTGTTTTTTAAATTCTGCAATTCGGGCATCACAATTTGCGATTTGTTTTTCTAAATTGCTTTTTTTGATGAAATAAACGAAAAACAAAATAATGGTCAGAAACCAAAACCAAAGTCCTGAAATTTCTTTTTCCAACACCGTTTTTTCTTCTTCAAGAACACGGATTTCTTTTTCAATTCGTTCCTCTTCCTGAACAATTTTTTCAGCCGCTTGGCTGTAGTAGTTGAATAATATCTTGGCCTGATCCTGATAGATATTACTCGATTCGGGGAAAATTTTACCTGTCATGTTTTTAAATTTGTGATTATTATATGTTTGTTTATTCTGTAATTGTGGCGAGAATTTCTTCTACAAAGTTCTCTGTTAAATAGGGTTTGAAGACCTTTTCATAAACATTACCAAAAGCCCAAGGGATTTCGGGGTGTTTTTCTAACAATTCAATTGTCCAAGAGAAATTTTCAGCATAAGGCGGATGTTCCCAATTAAATTTGTCTTTATACTTATCTATGAATCGTTCCGTCCAAGGTAAGTCAAAACTTCCCATATTTTCAAAGTCCCATTTGTCCTCATATTTTTCAATAATGCTTTCTGACCAAAGAATATTATTATTCCATCTTAATCCTGTCCAATCCCATTTGTCTTTGAATTTTTCAATTATATTTTCCGATAAAGGTAAATCATAATTAAACGATAAGTTACCAAAATCCAACACATCCTGATATTTATCGATTAAATAATCTGTCCATTTAATTTGAGGATTGCCAGATAATGCATTCCAATCCCACTCATCCTTGTATTTTTCAATTAAATTTTCCGACCAAGGTAAACCTTCGTTAGATGATAATTCATACCAACACCATGTATAACTCTTATCTTTATGTTTATCAATGAAATTTTCAGACCAAGGAAGGTTTTTTTTGTTCGTTAAAGATAAATCTGGAAAGTACTCTAATTTCTTCTCTATTTCTTCTTCCGACCAAGTAAAAAATTTATCAACTAATCTATCATATCCATAACTAACATCCCATTTATCTATGTATTTTTCATTTGTGTATTTTTCAAGCATTTTTTTTGACCATGGAAAATTTTCATTATACGATAACTCACTCCAATCCCATTTATCCTTGAATCTTTCAATTAAATTTTCTGTCCAAAACATATAATTTTTCAACCCATATTTATCCTCATATTCTTCTGCCATTTTTTTTGACAAAATAATACCGTATGGGCTCGAAAAACTCTCCCAGTTCCATCTGTCTTGAAATTTCTCAAGTAAATTTTCAGACCAAGGCAATGTATTATTGCCCGATAATTTTTTCCAATCCCATTTGTCCTTAAATTTCTCAAGTAAATCTTCAGACCAAGGTAAATTATTGCACGATAATCCACCCCAATTTTCTCCATTTCCCCAATTCAATCTATCTTCATATTTTTCAATTAAACTTTCCGACCATGGTAGTCTTGAATTATTTGATAGTGCTTCCCAATCCAATTTGTCTTTATACTTTTCTATCAAATCAAGCGTAAAAGGATATTCAGATGATAAGAATTTCGGATTTTTTTTAATCAAATTCAGCACTCTCGCCTTGGTTGAGTCGTCTACAGTTGGAGCTACATTATTATTCTCTTCCAATGCTTTCCCGCAATACTTACACTCCGATACAGCAAGAATTGTCTTTCCACAATAAGGGCATTTTTTAAGTTTTATACTTGGTGTTTTCATGCTTGGTGTTTTCAACTTGAATAAATGCTTTTCCTGTTTTGATAAATCCGTTCAAGGTTTTTGAGATTGTTTTCAATTCGCTCTGCATTCATTGAATAGTCGCTAATGGCAAAACCGATATCGCCGACTGTTGCAATAAAAGAAGTTTCCAAATCATGTGCTTCCTGATTTGCGGAAGGTGAGATAAAACGCAAATTTTCTTCAAGTGTGTTAATCCTACGAATAAAATCTTCGGGCAATCCGGCTGAACTGTTCATTTTGTTTTTTAACTCCCGCATGATTGCTTTCATGTCGTTGATACCACTACGGTTTTTGGTTTGTTCTTGATGAACCGCCTGTACCTTATCGGACGAATGGCGCGAGTACCACATTCCGAGCGAAAACAGGAAAAGCCAAACGCCATGAAGAATAATTTGAATGTTGAATGAATAATTAAACGAAACAACATTAATCGAAATAAGGTTTACAAGCATTGTACCAATCGCCAATGCAGCATAAAACAAAGTTACAAACCAAGTTATTCCTAATGCGCCAATTTGTTTTTGAGATTTGTCTTTCAGATCAATCCACGGTATGCGATAGTTCAAGAAAAGCACCCAGTAAACAAACGACGAAATAACGGTATTCAAAACAAAGATATTGTCCGGAATTCTTTCGCCTCTAAAAAGGATAAAACCTGCTATAATCAGTGCTTGCCCGAGGAAGAGCAAAAGCCATAAAAATATGTTTTTTGAGTTCATGATGTTAAAGTTTTTAGTGATTATCGTTTATTTCCGCATTTTGGACAAAATTTTACATTGGGTTGCAATGATGTTCCACAACGATCGCAATTGTTGCTCGACGAAACTTGTTTTCCACAGCTTCCGCAAAACGTGGCACCTGCCGCCAAAGGAGCATTGCAGCCCGGACAGGAGCCAGCAGCTTCACCTCCTCCTCCTATCAACATTGTTCCGCAGCTCACACAGCGTTTTGCATTTTGATCGTTGTCGGTACCGCATTTTGGACAAGGGTTGTAGGGGTCGCCGCAGTGTGGGCAAAAACGATGTGTGTTTGGGAATTTTTTCGAACAGTTTGAGCAAAATACTTCGCGAACTTGTTGTGAAGGCTGTCCGCCTTGAAAACCTTGCTGTTGTCCTTGAGAATTTTGATTGTTTGCATTAAAATTTGGTTGATTATGGTGTGGCTGCATCATTCCTCCGCCTACAACACCGCCGCCGCCACCAAGACCGCCCATCATATTTATCGCCATCAATCCGCCAAGCAATCCACCTTGACCGCTTCCCATGCTATCAACAGCATTATTGGCAACATCAAACATTTTTTCCTGTTGCCAAGTGCGACCGGTGATAGACATTGCGCTCTGTTGCGAAATGGCTTCGGCAACATCGCGACCTATTTTGGTCGAAGTATCTATTTCTATTCCGGTAATATAAAATTGCGTTAAATCCAATCCTAAATTATCCCAAAACGGCTGCATCACTTCTTTCAGATATTGCGAAAGGTCGTTTAGATGTGCGGAAATAGACTTAAACCCAATTTTGTTGTTGAGCATAAACTGCAGAATGGTGGATTTTGTTTTTGTCGAAAATTCGCCAAAAAACTGGTCGGTCAAGTCGTTTTGCGTAAACTCACTTTTTGGACCCACAATTCTTATCAAAAACTTTTCCGCATCGATTACTCTCAAACCATAGCGCCCTTTTGAAACCAACGGAAGTTGTGTATTGTAGTCAATATCGTGAATCGACATACTTTCGGTTTCCCAATCGATATTGTAAGGTTGCAATTTGTTAACAAACCATACTTCTGCCGTAAACGGATTTTTTCCTCCAAAAGGAATACCGAATAAGCTGCGCAAAACAGGTAAGTTTTCTGTGTTTAAAGTGTGTTTTCCGGGACCAAATTTGCCAACAATTTGTCCTTTCGAAAACAAAACCGCTTCTTGCGATTCATGTACAATCAGCTGAGTGTACGTGCTCAAATTGGTGTGAGGGAAACGGTAGGCATAGACCGTATTTCCTCCCTGCGGTGACCAACTGACTAAATTGATTATTGCCATAATATCGTTTTTTTAATGATCTGTTAAATGGTATTTGTTCTTAATTTTTTTGCAAAGATACGATTTTTTTTTGATTTTGGGGTATTAACGTCCAAAATACATCGTTTTATAATAATTTTGATAATCGCCGGAAGTTACATTGTTGAGCCATTCCTCGTTTTGCAAATACCAATCAACGGTTTTTTCCATACCTTCTTCGAATTGAAGCGAAGGTTTCCAACCTAATTCGTTTACTAATTTTGAAGCGTCGATAGCATAGCGCAAGTCGTGTCCGGCGCGGTCTTGCACGAATGTGATGAGTTTTGCGGAAATGCCGGCTTCACGGTTTAATTTGCGGTCCATAATTTCGCAAAGTTTGTGAATTAAATCGATATTGGTCCATTCGTTTAGTCCGCCGATATTGTAAGTCTCCCCTATCCTACCGCTGTGGAAAATCATATCTATTGCCCGTGCATGATCTTCTACATAGAGCCAATCGCGAACGTTTTCGCCTTTTCCATAGATCGGAATCGGTTTCATGTTTTTGATATTGTTGATCGCTAACGGTAATAATTTTTCAGGGAAATGGTTGGGTCCGTAGTTGTTCGAGCAATTCGACAGCACAACCGGAAAATGATACGTATGAAAATAAGCACGCACCAGATGGTCGGAACTCGCTTTGGACGCGGAATACGGACTACGCGGGTCGTAGGCTGTTTCTTCCGTAAACAACGAGCCATCGTTTGCCAACGAGCCATATACTTCGTCTGTGCTGACGTGATAAAAGCGTTTGCCGTCGAAATCGTTTTTCCACGTGTGGCGCGCGGCGTTTAGCAAATTCACCGTTCCAACGATATTGGTCATGATAAATTCCATCGGATTTGCAATCGAGCGATCCACGTGCGATTCGGCAGCCAAGTGAATTACACCGAAAGGCTGATATTTCTCGAACAACGCTTGAACAGCGGTTCCATCAACGATATCCACTTTTTCAAATTGGTAGTTCGGAAGATGTTCTACATCTTTCAAATTCGCCAAATTTCCTGCATACGTAAGTTTGTCCAAGTTCACGATTTGATAATCGGGATACTTTGTTACGAACAGTCTAACAACGTGCGATCCGATAAATCCTGCTCCGCCTGTGATGAAGAGAGTTTTTTTCATATTTTTTTTGGTATTTTTTTGCAAAGATACGAAAAAGTTTTCAGTTATCAGTTATCAGTTCCCTGAATTTTAAGAATAATTGTCAATTGCCAATTGTCAATTCTCAATTTTTTCGTATCTTTGCACTCGAATTTTTCTCACATGAACAATATCCTTTCCGAATTAAACCCCGAGCAAGCCCAAGCTGCCGCACATATCGACGGTCCACTTATGATTATTGCAGGTGCTGGGTCGGGCAAAACTCGTACGCTCACACATCGTGTTGCGAATTTGCTACAACATCATATTGATCCGTTTAATATCTTGGCGCTAACCTTTACCAACAAAGCCGCTCGTGAGATGAAAGAACGCATTTCAAATCTCATCGGAACGGAAGCCAAAAGTGTTTGGATGGGCACGTTTCACTCGATTTTCGCTCGCGTTTTACGCGTAGAAGGCGAAGTGTTGGGTTATCCGAAAGATTTTACAATTTACGATACCGACGATTGTAAAAGTTTGATCAGAGCAATTATTAAAGAACAAAACTTAGACCCGAAAACCTATCCCGCAAGTCAGGTTTTGAGCCGAATTTCAAACGCAAAAAGTAGTTTGATGTCGTGCGAGGAATA
>Ga0131853_10016717_pt1 | contig 13370 bp, 8 predicted proteins | sample TergutLab28metaG_FD_92764 | JGI IMG/M metagenome (GOLD analysis project Ga0131853, IMG submission 92764) | Labiotermes labralis P1 segment gut microbial communities from Petit-Saut dam, French Guiana - Lab288 P1 (version 2) (version 2) | ecosystem: Host-associated > Arthropoda: Insects >...
CCCCCCCCCCCGCCGATTTAAATGGACTCGTCCGTTTTGCTGAAAGACCAAATCTGGTTTCTGCGCGTGTGCCATCACGTTTCGAACGTGCTCTACCTCTTTTCCACTCCCTTCCAGACCAGCCCTGGAGCCCACACAGCCTCTTGTACGATGGGTACCAAGGCTCTTTTTTCGGGAGTAAAGCGGCCAGGGCATGGCAATGACCGCCCTTCATCATCTACTGCCAAGTATACGCTATCCCCCTTCTGTATCAGCATGGCATGTGAAGGGAAGACCTTTACCTTAATTACGTTTAGCGATAATGGTACTAACGTCAGGTAAACGGCCATAAGATGGCCGGCCGCTAAGTTTAAGCTTCTTATTGTCTGTGTTGGGATTCGCTTTATTCTTTGTTTGGAACATTAGTATTTTCATGATTTTGTATGACGTCTTCTTTCTGCTTGCATAATTTCGTGACATGATCATAAATATGCGCTAGTTTGTACGTCACATGCAAATCAAGAACCAATGTAAAAAAAATTGCATGTACTTGTCTGTCACATGCTGCTTGGTGTCAGAAAGAGCACTGCTGTGTTTGAGGTTCCCAAAATCGCCCGTTTTTCCTTCAGGCAACACTTTGGCAGCATTAAGATGAATATGAGAATGGAGAATCGGAGAGAATATGCTGAGAGAAGATGGCCGAAGATCTCTTATAAAACCCTGTCTCAGTGCCACTTTTTCCGCTATAAGTGTCACACGAATTGATCTGGGATCGAAAACGGACCTCCGCGGTGAGACTGTGACGCAAAAGCGCCTGAGCCGTGGAATGGCCCAACTGAAAGGTTCTGAGAGAAAGGTTCGACGACTGCAAGAGAGATGGAAAACATAAGGTGGAAAGAGAGGGATTAGTGAGAGACACTTCTCTTTGGGAGGAAGAAATAGCGTAACCTTTTTTAGAAAGTTCCCAGGCTTCGCCCGCTTGTCCTTCTGGTGGGAGTAGAATGAAAGTGACGGTGTATGAAGAAGATGTTAGAACTGTGACAGTTGGCCGCTAAATTTTAACTACTCATTCATGCTAAGGTGCATAGTTTGAAATTTAATGTAATTATGTTTTACTTTAAAGCAAGGTGTTGAATTTTGACGAATTTAAATGGGCAAGGCTGCTTGAGAAGCATGCAGTAGCAACGCGGAGTCTTGGGAACTATCTCAGCATTTCCTTGAGACAGAGGGAAACCAAGGAAATCTGCGTCGCGATGGCCGCTCGCAGGACATTTCCTGATGCACCTCTAAAATTTTTGTTGCTCCTTTTTTTTTTTTTTTTTAATAATTCGCTTTATGTGTTACATAAAATTTGACAACGACGGTCATATGACAAACAACAGTACATTTACAACACTTGTATAATAACAGAACATTTGTATTTCAACCCGTTTGCCAAGTCTTGGTCCATTGTCATAGCATTCGTTAGCGCAACAGAGAGTTTTCGATTGGGTCCAGTGCAGAGATTATCCGGATGCTGCGTAAGGTCTGGATCCTCCGGAAAGCCCTTTGATGATTAGCCGCTTGAAATGAGAAGCACCGGGCTTTAAATGATCTGAACAGTCTACTGGCGTTAGACTATTATTACTGTTCTGTGGAGCTTATTAGTTCCGAGTTACAGCCCTGTGCCTTCCACGACGGTCAGTAAACCAGTAGGATGCAAGACACTGTGTATTGGTCATACACACAGGATTAAAGTGGCCTAATAGCCTTATTTGTCCTTTATTACTAAGCTGGCTTTTTTTAAAGTAAAATTTATCCACAAAATTTAGTAACGTGACTACTTACATTTCCGTACCAGTTTTTTCGTGACAAGTTTCAATTGGTATAACTCTTGAGAGCTTAGTGATCATTCGTAGCACTTTGTTCTGAAAAATCTGGAGTATGTTGAAGCGTTTTGCCTGCGTGTCCCCAGCAGGGGCTGCATTGCGTTAGTGTTGACCTGATTACTGATTTATAAAATGTTACGGCCAGGGTAACGTTGATGTGGCAGGACTTGTTAAGGGCGGGCTAGAACTGCCTTAGTCTGTGGTTAGAGGCACACGAGGATTTACTGATGTGGTGCCTGTAGCTAAATTTAGAGGCGAGGTTGTCCCCAGGGTATTTGACCTGATTTGTCCAATTTATGTGTATATGAGAGAGATTTATTGATGTGGTAGTGAGGCTGCCGTTTGAGAAATACTATGAAGGAACATTTATTGACGTTGATACTGATCCTCCATTTTTCTAACAAGGGTTATAATACTTCAATTACACTCTGTAACTTATTCACTGCTATTTGTATGCTGCTTGAAGGAACCATGACGTTCATACCATCAGCATACAGCGGAACGGACACACAGTTTTGTCATTCTACATGCTTTGTGTGTCATATATATACACATACAACATACATACATATGTGCGTGTGCGCTTGTGTGTGTGTGTGTTGAACAACGTGGGACTAACAGGCTACCCTGAGGGACCCCCCTCCCAATTTCCGTGAACTTCTGTTGAGAATCTATTATTTAAAATACCTGTGTAATATTTGCAGGAAGTGAGCCGGAATTCCTACTTGATAAGTCTGAAGATGAGTCCAGTTGTTCAAAAGAGGGCGAGTGTTGCTGTATCTTAACTGTTGAATCCGTGGGCAATGCCTGCGTGTGTAGTGCAGTGTGCTTCGTTCGAACAGTGCATAAAAGCCAGTTCCTACCGTACAGGGGGCTGATAAGTCCTTAGCCCGACTATGAAAGAAACAGGCTAATGTTTTTGTCAGAATGGCGTGAATTTTCTTCGGCGCCTTACCTTGCAGGAAAAAAAAAACCTTGATGACAGCTGGCATCTCGATGTTGTTGAAATTGCGCGCGTCGCTGACATGCTTCCGAGCTTGTTTCCTTCCTGGTCGGACTATGGACTTATCAGCACCCCGGTACAAAGGAACACTACTACCCTGATTGAGGTATTTTCCGTACGTTTTTCCTCAGTTGTAATGCAAGTGCCAGGGTATAACCGTAAAGACAGGGCACGGCCCAGACTCTTCCCAGGCATGGCGACTTCACCTCAGTTCCTGAATTTCGCCGCGAGTCTAAACTTTAGACATACCCAATCTGGGTTCGAATCCCAGAAAACCCTCCAGCCAAAGTTATGCTCCCTCATAGAGACCTGCTGCCTCTTGAGAAATGGTCCTCATTGTTCCCACGTCGAAGTCTTCAACCGCGAAGTGAACTCGTTAGTGTAAGCGCAATCCCTGTTACAATTCAAGGGGTCTGTTATTGAGCCCAGCGATGCGATAAACGCAGGAATGGCTAAACAGACCCCCGGGGCGTCGAATTGCGCTTTCGCGCAAGTCTCCGCCATCAGTTAGCTCAATGTTTGGTTTTTGTACTGTACAAGGGAACACAGTACAACTCCGTTACAGAGACCAGCCGGTTAATGCTGTATGGGGAAATTACAGTTGTTTATTGAGAGAACTGCAAGCAACACACAGAGTTGCGCGGGGAAAATGCAGTTCCTTGATTTTAAACAAGGTGCTACATAACATTCGCTATGCTAACTACTTAAATGTGACGTAAATAAGTGATTTGAAAGAGTGACATTCATTCGTTCATCGTGCCAAGAGCAATTCGCTACCGACATTTTCAGTGCTTTGTTTATTTGCAAGAAAAATTTCCACTTGCTTGTCTTACATAAAGCTCACTGGTAGGCAGTTGAGGAGCACTGCGCTGTGGCGAGTAAACATTGCACGATGATGATGCGAGCAATTTTAACTGCTGTGAGGAAGGTCATGGGACTCCTTACAGTCAGGCGCACCAACCTTGGCACAACCCACAGAATTTCTGCTACACAACCCTAATCTTATGATTACAAACAATCAAACAAACAAGCAACTGATTCTTCCCCCGAAGAGGCTGATACCTAAAGAGCGAAAGGTTGCAGCTCCACCCAATATCGCCGTCCTCTACACATAGAACTACAAAAAGGTTCCAAAAAACAGTTTCAACTTACAAATTTTTTCACTATATTTTATACCTAACGAACTCAGTACAGCGTACGACATTCTGTCACTTTTAATTCTATAGCTTTTGTGGAGCCTGAGAGCAAATTGATAGAATTTTGATAATATGTGTACTTGTATTTATTCTATATTTATCTCAGTATTTAACCAACTTGATGCACAAAATTTGTCTCACACTAAGTTTCACAGTAAGTTTAATTTCATGCCTCTACATGTTTCGAGCACATGTGCTCATCATCAGGAGGTCAAAATTGCATTACACAGCCTCTGGTATCATCACACCTATAGGTGGCAGTCTAGTGCACGAGACGGCCACCTATAGGTGTGATGATACCAGAGGCTGTGTAATGCAATTTTGACCTGATGATGAGCACATGTTCTCGAAACATGTAGAGGCATGAAATTAAACTTATTGTGAAACAAATTTTGTGCATCAAGTTGGTTAAATACTGAGATAAATATACTGAGATGCACGGTCAGCAAAACGTCAAAATTTGTATTTACTGTGTTTTGTATTGTTTGTACTGTGCTTTTGTATTGTTTCGTTTATGTATATTTATTCTTATTTGTTTTGTTTGTACTAGTGTAAGAACTACTGCCACCGAGTGAATACTCAGCTGCAGTAAGTAAGTAAGTAAGTAAGTAAGTAAGTAAGTAAGTAAGTAAGTAAGTGAGTGAGTGAGTGAGTGAGTGAATGAGTGAGTGAGTGAGTAAGTTAGTAAGTAAGTAAGTAAAGTAAGTAAGTAAGTAAGCAAGTAAGTAAGTAAGTAAGTAAGTAAGTAAGCAAGCAAGCAAGCGAGTAAGTAAGTAAGTAGGTAGGTAGGTAAGTAAGTAAGTAAGTAATAATAATAATAATAATAATATAATAATAATAATAACAGAACAGTACATAAAAATATATGATAGAGTGTGCTCACAACTATACTTCAACATATGCAAGGAAACAGGAGTACAATTGGAAAAAAACACTGGTATGAACATGTTCCAAAATCAGTAGAAACAAGTCAAGGAGGCAAGGTAGCCACATTGTGGAATCAACAAGTACAAACTGACAGAACTATCCCCAGTAACAAACCAGACATTATAATCCGTGATAATGAAAAGGGAACATGTATGTTAATAGACGTTGCAATCTCAGTTGACAGAAATGTGATTAAAAAGGAAGCCGAGAAGATTATAAAATATAAAGACCTTACAATAGAAATACAGCGCATGTGGAATGTAAAAACAAAGGTAATACCGGTAATAATAGGGGCGACTGGGACTATTTTAGAGTCATTCAGAATATATGTGAGCAACATACCAGGAAAACATGAAGTCAAGGAACTCCAGAAAACAGCCATATTGGGCAGTGAACACATACTTCGGAAAGTACTAATGTAAAAGTACAATAGATTCAACACTGAAACTAACGATATAAGCACCATGAATAGTAACAACAGAATAGCTGCAACAGTGTATTCCCTGGGGACATAGTTTGTCTCAGGAATACAAGTATAAATACCCTGCATAAAGGAGATGATGATGATGATAATAATAATAATATTAATAATAATAATAACAGATCTTAGTTACTTGCCATTACGAACCCAGTACTTAAGGAAGTTCTTTCGTAACTTCATATATAAACCGACCTTTCGAATGATCGATCTCCTTCCATCTTCATGGTTGGTTAATGGACACCGTTGGGAGAATCTTAAGTCTTGTATTAAGATAATCTGACCGCCCGTTTTGTCATCTTCTCGTAATATTACTGAACATGTCGGACGATCTGATGTAACTCCCGTAACACATGTCTATCGCAACAGACATCAGTATGAAGATATTCTTTTCCACTTGTGGGACGAGTGAGGTCTTTGAACTGGGAAATCTACACAACACAGTGACATGCAGAGTCAGTGGCTCTGGGAATGTCACACGGTTAGAATAACATTCGCATCTGCTGACACAACAGTAGCAGTCAAGAGATAAACTGATTAGTTCAGCTGTAATGAATTAAGCTATCCCATTGACGATGATGGCGGCAAACATTTTGCTACAATGTAACTAACACAACTGTTGCTCCTCTACTCCCTAAAACCATTTAAGACAATCACAGATACGGGTCTTCGCACATCCCGACTAAAAGCACAAAATAACTCTTTCTTTGGTCTATCGCTTTACGATACTGTGTAGTCTGGTACTCAGTAACGTAAGGAAAGCTCACACTAACTTACCGGTATACATTTAGGTATAAATGTTCAGCTTTTCATGGCGGATGTTAATCAAATGATGGTTTTTCTGTTCTTTACCCTCCGTAGCATAATATGTTTGGAGGCACGCGGTGACACAGTTGGTTGAGGCACCGCGCTACAAGTTGGTATGTCGCGGCTTCGATTCCCGATGATGTCGTTGGAATTTTTCATTGACATAATCCTTCCGTCCTCACTATGGTCCTGGGGTTGAATCAGCCTCTAACAGAAATGAGTACCAGAAGAATTTCCTGGGGGGTAAAGGCGGCCGGTGCGTAGGGCTGACAACCTTACCACTTTCATGTGCCTTTTGTCTTGAAATCTGAGAGCCTCAACCTCCTGGAACCCTCAGAGTCTGTCCAGGCCTGTAATGGGATTGCTTTACCTTTTTTTTACCTCTTGAGCACAATGTGTTTGGTCAGAAGTTTCTGAAGATACTGTCTACATTACCAGGGTGACGGAACTTGGTGCAGGTGAATGATCGAATTCAGTCCGCTGTTAAATTAAAAACCCACAAGACCTTCGTTTGACAGAAAACACAGTCTCCGGTTTCAGGATAAAGAGATAGCTTTTCTGTCAGGTGGCGATAGCGATAGCGATAACACGCTCCTACAGTCTGACGGATTAAAAGCACCAAGCGTAATGTACCCACCTACTTCCAACTTTGGTTTACAGCTTGGCAGCAGGTGAGACTACAAAAGGAGTCTTCCCAGCACACAAGTTAACAATCATCTGCTCCTTTATGTTGCAAAACACATGCGACCATTATATTTCAGTAACAAGTGGCCTTCTTACTGTACAGCAACTCTATGCTCCTTGTATAGCGAACACGTGATGAGACCAGGCGCGAATGAACCGAATTACGTCACTGGCACAGCATGAATATTCTTCCCATTGTAGTTTACTTTATCCTCTCAAGCACTTTAACTATATGCACCACTCGCTAAAATATTGACACCCTTGCAGTGTGAACATGCGGTGTGTTTATGTGTTCTGCACGACTCTCACAGTCAACGGCGATTATTTTCCTGAACACATTAACTGGAAAGTTTTTATAGTGCTGTTGGACTGTGAGCCCCATGAGATAAGAACTCAATTCTTCGGCATTGTTTAGATGAAGTGACGACTTGGAAGGGTTTATACATTAGACAAGGGGTGTCCATCCCACCGACGGCCAGGTTGTGTTCTGCGGTCCGCGGCTACATTTGTTAAGTTACAGTGATCCCGTTACAGGGCCGGTGTGGCCCAGAGGGTGGATAGAGGTATAGCTCTACTCTTCCATGACCGCGGCACTAGAAGGTGGTAAGTGGTCAGCAGCACGTCCCGGCCGCACTTTACCCCCGGGAAAGACCCGGTACCCATTTTACAGGAGGTTGGGTGGGCCCCAGGGCCGGTCTGGACGGGCGGAAAATCTCGTCCCCACCGGGATTCGATCCCGGACCGACTGAGCTACCCGGCCCACAGCTACACTTGTACCGAACACACACACACACACACATATTATATATATATATAGATATATATATATATATAGACACTGCTACAATAATACACCACAATTTATGTTGTTAGATAATATAATTTTTTTTTTTAGTTTGTACTGGCGCGGCCAGCGAACCAGCCCACAACGATTGTGGTTCTTTGACTAGAAAAGGTTGGACACCACTGCATTAGACCGATCTTTAAAATTTGTGTCACTAGAGCACACAAACATTTGATCCAGAAGCTGTGGTTTCAGTTTGTGTTACGAACTCTCCAATGTAAATAACTACGTATACAGACGATAAGGCAACTAACTCAGCCTTATCTAAGGATTCTTATTATGCGGTAATATAAGATTCGCCCTCTTGCCCTGTATTCACACTTTCACTCTCTTTGCTTACCACTTCGTTATTCTGGCAAGCGTTTAGCACTGAATCAAACGAGTTACCTGATCACTTCATATATTTATGTATTTTTAACAAAACTGACAGTATCTGATGCTATATAGTGTTGAACGGTAGGTTTACTGCTGATTGATGAAATTTGAAGTACGTGGTATCCTAGTATGAGTTATTATCCCGGTATTTTAGTGTACTGAGAGATGAAAGCCACAAAAAAAAAAAAAAAACTCAGGATAGCCGAGTATCGGGACGAGACTTGAAACCGAGACCTCCTAAACATGACACAGGATTTTGTTTAATTAATACACCAACAAATGCACGTACATTTTTGTTGAGCTTTTTGTATCAATTGTCCATGAACCTACTTATTTGTGGGTCTATATATTCTTGTATATGCTGCCACATACCGTTATACTGATGTGCGCCTTCCAGATGTAAGCAGTAAAGTCGTTGGTTGAGATTTTGTTTCTTGCTATACAGGAACTTTATTTCTTGGTTTATTCTGAACCTGTTTGCATTGATTGTAGTCCTCTTGTCCTTTAGTTTTTGTCCATTAATATTGATGTTAATTTAATTTGGCTTCAGTTGTTTAATTTTGCTCATCTTGTTAAACCATATTGCTGCGTTTGTTTTTAATAACTTTAGCTTGGTGTTCTTGTAGTTGTTGAGTTTTGCTTGCTGGGCACTAACAATCTTTATCGTTGCACCGTGCATTCTGTAGTTTATTTAGTTAATACACCAACAAATGCATATATGTGTGTGTGTGTGTGTGTGTGTGTGTGTGCATTTGTTGGTGTATTAATTAAATAAACTGCAGAATGCACGGTGCAACGATAAAGATAAACATGACACAGGAGTATTTCGATGTTTTTCGGTATCAAGAAATGTGGCTCTCGAGTGTTTGGAGCAAATATTTAATTTACGGTACAGTTAAACAGTTTACTGCCATCCTTTCATGATCACCGTCGGCGAATTAAAATATGTCTTTTTTTACGAATTTATACAACCAATTTAATTTACGTTGCAAATTGCACATTATGTCGACCATAATTAAACAATTTTCTCCTTTCTCTAGCCTCTTTCTCTCTTTTACGTCAACATACCAGTCTTATCCTCACATTTTGTTCTAAGATGCTCTCAGTCTGTAGAAGATTTGAGATTAACACCTTTATGTGTTTATGAAGTTGGCTGTCTTGTAGGTACAATGCGGTACCTTGTAGTATGGTTGAAGTGTCCTTCCGTGTAAGACAAGCTACTGGCTCGAATAAAATACACGTCAATTTGTGAATGAAAGGTCTTTTAACACTGTGAAGCACGCACACAAAAAGTGAATGTACTTTTCTATCCAATGCTCTCTGATTTCCGAAAAAGCTTTGCTTTTGGAAGGTTCCCGGGCTATCCCCATTTGTCCTTCCTACAAGAGCAACATGTAAATTAAGGCGAGCATGGAGCATTGGTGGAATTATATCAACAAGGGAAACCCGAATTATGCGGAGAAAAACCTGTCCCAGTGCCATATTGTCCACCACGAACCTCACATGGACTGAGGTGGGATCGAACTCAGGCCCCCGTCGTGAGAGGCCGGCGAATAACTGCCTGAGCCTTTCCACGACCCGTTCGAAGCGTGTAGCCCATCTAAATAATATTTCACGATTCAGTTCCCACATCACAGTACACAGTCTGCATCTCCGTTACAAAAGCTGAAATGTTTATGTTGTTTTACGAAAAAAAAAATCTTTGTTTTTGTGGAGTGACAGAGAATGCATAAATGCAAATAGTTTATGTTCAAGCGTATAATGAGTGTAGTTGCAACCGTGTTTTGAAGTATTAACGAATAAAAAAGTGGGAAATGTGATTAATTATTTAAGTACACTCAACTATGCAATTTTACTACTCCAGATATATGTTATATTTAAGCAAAGACACGGTAGGTCAGGACAGCTTTCATCTTCTGCTCAGAAAAGTCAAAAAGATGTTTCAGTGTACCCGACTGACCTTGATATTTAGTATGAACCTGAATCATTTTTCCACAGAAATGCAGAGCGACGACAAACTACGAAATATACACAGAGCGTAACAATTCTGGGTTGTCATCTGCATTTTGTCTCAGACAGTGAGTAACTATCTCGAGGTCTTCGCCCTTCTGGGACGTAACGCAAAAAAGCAAAAGCCTCAAACACGCACCACGGCAGAAGCCTGAAATGTCGCCAGTAACTATCTCGATAATTTGCTTTGCATGTGGTTACAGTTTCGCTTATTATCAGGAATTATGTGCACGAACTTTTATAGGCTCTTTGTATAACCAAACGGCCTGAAAGTTCTTGCCCGCAAGCCAGAACACAAGGCATAGTATCCATATGGCTGAACCAGTGGCTTTATTCATATTTACGGAGCTCTGTAATCTGTGATCGTGAGTTTGAACAGCACTTGCAGCCGTTGCACTTTCACAAGGCTCGATCGGGTTGGCGCATTCACAAATATTAAACTGCAGGTCAAAAGTAGCGTCATGCAGCTTGTCTAATTCCACAAACAGTTAATTTATCTTGGAGAAGTGATACGGTTTCCAATTTACTCAGACGATACACAGCGTTGTTTCGAATTTAGAAGGAATGTTTTCAGTTGTACACATGTCGCGGGAAGTGGCCGTGCGCCACATATGGTAATATCCCATCATTTCTTAAAGGAGCTAAAGAAATCTCCTGCTAAATCCTGATTCGGTCGCTCCAGAGCATGAAGCAGGGGCAACATAATATTCTGAGTCGTAATTAAGCTGGAAAAGTTATTATTAGCAGGTATATAATTTGGGCTGGCCGGCCCCAGTGGCCGCGCGTTCTAAGGCGTAGGTCTACGGCCGCTCGCCTGCTGAGACTGTGGGTTCGAATCCCAGCGGGGACATGGATGTCTGTCTGTTGTGAGTGTTGTGTGTTGTCAGGTAGAGGTCTCTGCGACGCACTGATCACGCGTCCAGAGGAGTCCTACCGACTGTGATGCGTCGTTGTGTGTGATTTAGAAACCTCAAGAATGAGGAGGCCATGGCCCACGTTGGGCCGCAGAGCCACAGAAAAAAAAGGGCTGATTGGCCACTTAATTGGATATGCATTTATTCTCTTAACAGTCAGGCCCACATAAAGTTGGGTCCAGACTACAGAGGCAAAGAGCCCAACGATTTTCTTTTTCGGTTGATATGATAGTACAGTCCTGATCGAATCAAATAGTGGGAAATTAAACTTCAAATACCGACTCAGAGTTGAAATGTATCCCAGAGTAATGAAAACTTCAACAACAGCGCGGAGGAAGCCTCAAATCTCGCAACTCAACGTAACTAAGAAACTTTCCTTCAGAAGCCCTACAGTAGTATTTATAAACATGTTCCTGGATTTTTCCTACTCCTTATTGGAAGAACAAAAATCTAAATCTTCATTCATGCCTTTGGATCTCAAATGGTATATGTAGGTTTATTCTTCGTGAGGAAATAGGCATATTTTTTTAAACCAACTTCTACCCTCGAGCAATAGAATGATATTAATAATTTATCCACTGTACGTAAAACTTCTACTGTATTTCTGTCAGATTACATCTCTGACTATAGCCAAGAAAGTCCTGCAGCCCTTCCATACATTTACATGTGAAGGTCTCTGCGTCTAATCCGGTTGCTATCAGACCATAACCAGTTTCATGGTGCAAATGCGATTTATATTCGAAGTTGTTTCATCGTCTAGTACTGTGCGTTGCCATGAAAGTCTAATGTAACAAAAAAAAAAGGGGGTAAAGTTATCACTATCCATACCGTGAAGGAGTATAGGGGGAGATGAGGTACAGCTCCAGTTATTCTTAACCTCGGCATTAGACAAAGGCAAATGGTTAACTTTACCCACTGGCTGCTTTGACCCCTTGAATAAAAGTTGGGTGGACCCAGAAGGTGGGCTGGGCGTTTTGGACAACAGAGAAATGTCGTGCTCATGCTGGAATTCGAACCCCGCATCGTATAGCCCATAGCTTAATCGCTAAAACGATTAAGCTGTCACTACTGCCGTAGCAAAGGGACTGCAAACACATAAAGGTAAACATAAAGCTCTCCCTGTGCTCGCCGTGGAAGCATGGAGGAAACGGAGGTGTAGATCCCCTGATTCGTAACAACAGTACTAGATGGAAGTGGTCAGCCTCACGCAATGGCTGCTTACACCCCGATGGCCCATTGAATAGGAGGCTGGGTGGGTCCCAGAGCCAAACTGGGCGCACTGGAGAAACGCTCTTCCCCCGCCCCCGAATCGAAAGTTTCCTCAATCGTACAGCCTCTAGCATAGTCAGTATGCGGACTGCCCTGTCCCGGCTCCCCAGCAGATATTGATAAAATTATTTAAAGAAGAAAAGCCATTTCAAGACAGTTTAAAGAAACACCCGGACGGAAGACCAGGCGGTATCGCTACTGCGACACTGAGTCCCAGCATTGCAACAATATAGCTTGGGGTTTGATCTCACGCATCTGAAGGCCGGGGCACCGTAGGCATCTTCTCATCCAGCAACTCCAATCATAACTCTGCAAACATACTTATTGAGAAGACCATTTTCTTTGTTACATGAACAGCTTCTACAAGACGAAATGTTTTCTGGGTTTTCTGTACATTTTTGTAAGAACACATCTGTCCCCACACGAACTTCGCAAACCCTTTCTCATCATCTGTTTACAAAGTCTCCATTCCCATTCTTTGGCGAGAAACAGAGTTGAGGTTCCTTTGCTGCCGAACAATAATTCTTTGCAAATTCAACCTGCAACTCCATATGGTTTATACTTTGGTCTGCGGACGTTCCACGAGGTGTTTCTGAAGGGGCAGCTGCCAGACCTTTTCAGGTAACACCCTAAGACCAAGAGACAGGAAAAAGAAATTGCAAATCTGACGTGAAATTAAACAAAACCTCGCATTTCCACGGGTCCTTCATACGATTTATATAAACATAAGTGGCATATGGCAGGAAGGTGATGCTGCATGTTCAAAACTGATCAACGGATTAACACAAGATCTGGTGTAACAGGAATGGCTTCTGGCAATTTTCATTTTATTTCATGTCGATTCTTTATTGACCAACTGCTTTCACTCTCTTACTTACTTACTTACTCCATGGTGCAGAGTCCTTCTTGAGAAGCTAACTGGTTTGCAGCCAGTCAAGAAATTCCCCGCATTTCACGGAACCCGAAGGTTCATTACCGTACTCACAAGCGTCCGCCACCTATCCCTATCCTGGGCC
>Ga0131853_10016720_pt1 | contig 13369 bp, 14 predicted proteins | sample TergutLab28metaG_FD_92764 | JGI IMG/M metagenome (GOLD analysis project Ga0131853, IMG submission 92764) | Labiotermes labralis P1 segment gut microbial communities from Petit-Saut dam, French Guiana - Lab288 P1 (version 2) (version 2) | ecosystem: Host-associated > Arthropoda: Insects >...
ACTATTCCGCGAGGTGTTTTGCGCGTATTTTGCGCAAAATCCCGAGTTGTGATAGCGCCAAATCGCGTTTTTGCGATTTGTGTGCACATTTGTTGCTGTTTACGGCTTGCCGTGAACAGTAACACCTAGCTTGAATTGACCTGTTTCTTTTTGCAGCCATTCCTGTAATCATCCATTGAGCGGTTTGAAACAACTATTAAACAGCAACATAAAGAAATATACCAATAGAAAAAATGTTGTCTGTATGGGTTATCTTTGTATGCCCGTTATATTTTTCAACGGATTGTTTTATATTCTTTAGGCCATAGCCATGTTCATTACCAATTTTTGACGAAACGATTGTATTGTCTGTTTTATCCTCGTTGTATATGACCTCGCCATCAAATGGGTTTTCTATCTTAACAAAAAGACCGCCTTTACTGAACTTTATATCCAGTTTAATATATTTTTCACTTGTATTTGCCACAGCCTCTAACGCATTATCCAAGAGATTTCCGAGGATGGTCACTATATCGGCCACTTCTACATTTAACTCCGGCGGTACGGCGGCATTCAAATCAAGGATGATGTTATCGCTCTTAGCATTTCTTAGCTTGTAATTTATAATGCTGTCAAATGCAATATTGCCTGTATTGCTGTATACTTCGCTTTTCCCTATATCTACCACAAGGCTATCTAAGTAGCCTCTTATATCTTCCGTACTGGCACACGCGGTAAAGTCTTTCAATGTTGCTAAGTGGATTTTCATATCATGCCGCACCGCCTTTATTTGCTCTGCTGATTCTTGCATTAATTGACATTGGGTATAGTAATATTCTTTTTCTTGAGCGTGTAATGCGGATTTTATTTTATTTTCTTGATTTGCCGCTGTAAAATCGAAAATATAGAAAAGCAGGATAGAAAAGCCAAGGGGCATTGCCGACATTACTGTTAACATAATTAAGCTGGTTGAATCGGTGATTAACGATTGTTGCATTACAAAAAACATAAAAATGTGAATCATATATATACCAAACATGGTTATTGCAAGAATGAAGATGGTCACTATAGGGGCAATTGCCATATTTTTCTCAATATTTTTGAAGCGACACAATAATGTTGCTATTATAACTGCAAAAAGAGGTGATATAAGAAAAACCAAAATTATCCCTGTTTCATAAATGATAATATTTGTTTGAAATATTAGTCTTACAAAAATAGAAGCAAATAAATTTGATGAAAAGAAAACTGGCAGAGCAGATAGTGCCACAATAATTCTTCTTGTGGTTGAAAATTTGTAATTCAAAGCAATTGCATAACAACTCGCAAAAATGAGGAATGAATCATAGAGTAGTGCAACATAAACATTTATATTAGGTGACACAAAACGGGTTGTAAGGAACAGAAATAAAAATACACCTGCATACGTTAGCACAGCGACAGTCATAGAGGTTCGTTTCTTCTCAATGAATATGCCAACAATCCTTTCCATAAAGAAAATAATCAATAATGCAGTCAGAATAGCAGTTGTAACTGCCGAAACCGGGGTTAGATTATTCAGCATTACGTCACACACTCCTTTTTTCTGATATGTCGTAGAAGGCTTCTTTTACTTCCTTCCTCTTAGACTGGCTGATTTGCAACGAAGTTACGCCATCAATCAAAATCATTTCGTCATACTTTGCCACCGCTATATAGTCATAATTAACGGCACATGAAGCATGAATAAGGATAAAATCAAAACGCTGTAGCTGTTCTCGGAAGACGTCTTTTAGCGTTCCGTAAAATTCTTCTTTTCTGCCGTCTGCTAAATGCAATATTAGTTTTCGTCGGTCACTTTGCAGATAAACAATATCTTTAACTTGTGCCTTATATGTGCTATGGCCAATTTTATACGAAAACTCTCCAACCCATTGCCCCGCAAGCCTTAGATATGTCGTTACCGTCTGCTCAACCTTTGCATAATCTAAAGGCTTTACCAAAAAATTCAATGGGCGGATTTCAAATAATTGCAAGGAGTATTTCATTTCCCACGAGATGTAGACGATTGAAGTTAAATCATTACGATACGTTCCACGAATAAGCCTGCCAACCTCCACGCCGTTAATGGCATTTTTGGCAAACTCTATGTCAAGGAAAATCAGATTATAGTACGCGCCGTTTTCCATTTTTGCGCAAAGTTCTTCTCCGGTATAGTAGATATCAATTTCGTATTTGATATTTCGATTGCCGAGCATATCAATTAAGAAACGCTCCAACTCCGCGCCTATTCTATTTTCGTCATCACATATAGCCACATATAACGCCATATAACGATAACCCCCATGCCCTTAATCTATGTCATTCCATAAAACCCTTATTAGCTCTCGCAGTTCGGGCTTTTGCAAGATTACATATATACAATATAAAATCATTTTTGATTTAGTCAAGCCCTTTTTTCAATAATAAACTGATTGCAAAAAGCTAATTAGAAAATAATTTATTACATCAACGGCTTAATATTTTACAAGTTCTCGCACAGCAATTTTTTTCTGATAAACTTATCGTATGAGTAAGCGGCTTGCTGTGTTGCTCCGCTTGCCCTACCGTATTTACGGTCAAAATCAAAGCCCTATTGAGTATGGCAGGGGTAAATTAAAGGAGAAGAAGAAATGAATAAAAAAAAGTTAATAGCAATCATAATGGTGGCTGCGCTTGTAATTATCGGCATAATTACTGCAATAGTAATGTTTGCCTTTGACCGCGATGGCATTGCCGTTAATTCGGGAACATTCACATCATCTGGCGGCACAGGCTTTACCTTTGGTATTGGTGCAAGAACAGGAAGCAGGGGCGGGATTTCTAATGTGTCAAACAACACATGGATGGCCTCCCCAAGGAGAGCTAACGGCAACAGTAGGGTAGATTATACATTTGCGGCTGCTGAACTTGAAGCTATGACTGTGAGAAGCACAAACACCGAGGGCAGAGTAAGGCTAACCTTTACACAGGGCGGCACAGAAACAACATTTGACCTTACAGGTGAGTTTCACGAAAACGTAGATATGAGCAGTTTTTACCCGGGGCGCATTAGGCTTCGCTTAGAGTTTAAGGATGCGAGAAATGTTGATACAGTTGTGAGTTGGCGGTAGCTGTTAGCTATTCTACCAATTGAGAATGAATAACGTCTCGTTATGTCGTAGTTATTATTCCCCCATTCTGCGGAAATTCAGGTAATTTTTTTCTGGACAAAAGAGAAAAAAGTAAGTATAATCTTAAATAGTGAAATATTTACGGGGAAAATGCTCATATGAAATTGGATAAGGGTGTGTCTCAAGCGATAGCTTTAGCTGGCCAGTTCGGTTTTACGATTCTGGTTCCGGCATTTCTATGTTTCTGGGTTGGATATCGTTTAGACAATTGGCTTGGGACGAATTTTCTTGTCATTATCTTTTTCTTTATCGGAGCGCTGGCCGGGATAATGAATATTTTTATTTTAGCTAAAAAAATTGGCAGCAGCAAAAAAGATAAAGAAAAAAAATAGCAGGTTTTTATTAATGCCGGATAAATATGAGGAGCCCGAATCTTCGGTTTGGGACGAAGAAGACGATATTGAGATAGTGCCGGTAATACCCGAAGAGCCGGTGATTTTCTTCGGAAAAGAGATAAATGCGGTCTTGTTTGAAATGTTGGCCGGAATTATCATTTTCGGATTCATCTGCCAAATAACCGTTATCTGGTTTATAAGCGATACCCTTGGTTTCAGCTTAGGTTTATGGCTTGGTATTATCATTGCAATTGGTTATGCTATTCATATGTGGTGGTCAATCGAACAATATTTATATATGGGGGCGTATGCCGCCGGGATGGCCAGAAAGCATATGATGTTCAGATATATGATTGTCGCAATTGTTTTGGTTTTTGTTGCTGCAACGGCTATAGTTCAGTTTCTTGCAGTAGTCTTAGGGATATTGGGGATAAAGGCCGGGGCGTTCATCCAGCCCTTTATCCAAAAAATTATTAGGAGCGGGAAGATTAATGAGTAATAACTTATTATTATCAAGCGGTGCCAATATTGACTTCATGATAAAAGGTGTTTTTTCCTATCAATTATTTGGCCAGACCGTTTGGATAACTACTACTCATATTTGTATTATTATCGTGATGATAGCAATGATAAGCTTTTGTATTGCTGCGAGCAGGGCGATGAAAAAAGCGACCGAAGTACCAAGCGGCTTTCAAAATATCCTTGAACTGATTGTCGAAGGCCTTGACGGCCTGGTCAATGGCGCACTGGGGAAATTTGCCCCCGGTTTCCGCAATTATATCGGCACCGTCTTTATTTTTATCTGGTTGTGTAATACTTCCGGTTTGTTTGGCTTAAGGGCCCCGACTGCGGATTACGGCACGACTTTGGCCCTTGCTTTGATTACTTTCGGTTTAATAAATGCCAGTGAGTTCAAATATCACAAAGCTTCCGGTTACGCAAGGAACCTTTTTAAACCAATGGCCTTTTTTCTGCCAATTAATATTATCGGCAAATTATCAACCCCGGTCTCTTTATCGCTCCGTTTATTTGCGAATAACTTATCGGGGATTATTATGCTGGCGATGATTTATGGCCTGCTTAGGTCATTTGCATATGTATGGCCATCATTCTTACATGCTTTCTTTGATATCTTTATTGGTTCGCTTCAGGCTTATGTATTTTGCGTTCTGTCGCTGACTTATATTAATAATGCCTGTGTTGGCGAATAGAATGAAGAGTTTATCTAAGGCACCGTGCAATGGCACGGCACCAAAGATAAACTAAAACTTCATTCGGGAAGAATGTCAAAAAGATGCCATTCTTTCAAATATAATGGTTACAATGATTTAAAACATAAATATTGCGCAAGCAAAGGAGGAAATATCAATGGAATTTAATGAATACTTTGTCTTAGGATGCTCAGCGATTGCTTCCGGCCTCGCGGTTTTCACCGCTTTCGGACCCGGTCTCGGCCAGGGTAATGCCGCCGGTATGGCAGCTCAGGCAGTTGGCCGCAATCCCGGTGCTGTCGGTGATATCAGGACGACAATGCTGTTAGGCCAAGCCTTTTCCGAAACCTCCGGCCTTTATGGCCTGGTAGTCGCCATTATCTTATTGATGGTAAGGCCTTTAACGAACTTCTAAGAATAAACGAAGAGATTTTCTAAGTTGGTAAATATCCAACTAAAAAATCTAAAACTTCGTTTAGGAAGAATGTCTGAAAAACGCCATTCTTCAAAGATTTTTAAGTGTGAGAGGAGGCCCTACTTTGAAAAGTATTTTGCTAAGCAAAGCAGTGCTGCTGACAACGGAGATGGAACCGAGGATATTCGGTTTGGATTTTCAGTTATTAAATGATGCAATTATCGTCCTCATTTCTGTTTTTGTCCTCTTTTTGCTGGCGTCTTATCTACTGTTTAACCCCGTCAGGAAAATGCTGGACAATCGCCGTGCCAAGATTAAGGGTGAACTGGAAACCGCTGCCGCTGATATGGCCGGTGCGGCGGCGCTCAAAAAAGAATATGACAAGAAGCTGAAGAATGTCAACGCCGAGGTTGATGAAATTTTGAGTGCGGCAAGAAAGCAGGCTTTAGTCAATGAAAACCGGATTATTGCCGAAGCCCGTGAAGAAGCGGCACGAATAATTTCCCGGGCACAAACAGAAGCTGAACTGGAAAAGGAAAAAGCTGCCGATGCTATTAAGACGGAAATCATTGATGTTGCCGCTTTAATGGCCGGAAAAGCAATTTCCGACCAGTTGAATATTCAGATTCAAGAAAAGCTGATTAATGATACTTTGAAAGAAATGGGTAAAAGTACATGGCAAAGCTGATTGCAAAAACATATGGCAGTGCTTTATTTGAATTAGCTGTTGAACAAGGAAAAACAAATGAGCTGATGCGTGAGTTTACCGCTATTAGTGATGTACTCAAATTTCACCCTGATTATAATAGCTTGCTGAATCACCCCAAAATATTAAAAGAAGCAAAAATAGAAATGCTGGAAAACGTTTTTAAGGAGCGTGTTTCTAATGAAATGACCGGCTTTCTTGAACTGTTGATTATCAAAGACCGTTTTAATGATATCAAAGCTATTTACGAGCAATTCATGATGATGGTCAAAGATTATCTTAGCATTGGGGTTGCGTTTGTTACGACCGCTTTCCCGATGAATGAGATTCAAAAATCTGAAATTGTGGAACGGTTACTTGCTGTTACCGAATTTAAAGAAATGGAAATGAATTATGCTGTTGATGAAAAAATCATCGGCGGGATGATTATCAGGATTGGCGACCGGATTGTGGATTCAAGTATCGCAACTAATTTGGCCAATTTGAGAAAACAATTAATAAGTATCCAGATTTAAAATAGAAAGGCATAGTGATTATATGAATTTAAGACCGGAAGAAATTAGTTCTGTGATCAAAGAACAAATTCGGAGATATGCTTCGGAACTGGAAGTATCAGATGTCGGTACTGTTATACAGGTAGCTGACGGAATTGCCCGTGTTCATGGCCTTGAAAGTGCCATGCAGGGAGAACTTTTAGAGTTTCCCGGTGAAATCTACGGCATGGTCCTGAACCTGGAAGAAGATAATGTTGGTGCCGTTTTGCTAGGCAGCCACAAGAATATCAATGAAGGTGATATCGTTAAAACGACCGGCCGGGTAGTTGAAGTCCCCACCGGTGATGCGATGTTAGGGCGGGTTGTAAATGCGCTTGGTCAGCCGGTTGACGGAAAAGGCCCGATTCAAACCGATACTTACCGCAAAATTGAGCGGGTTGCTTCCGGTGTTATCACGAGAAAATCCGTTGATACCCCCCTCCAGACCGGGATTAAAGCAATCGACTCGATGGTACCGATTGGGCGCGGCCAGCGTGAACTTATCATCGGCGACCGCCAAACCGGAAAAACCGCGATTGCCATCGATACGATTATCAATCAAAAAGGCCTTGGCGTAAAATGTATTTATGTCGCAATCGGCCAGAAAGCTTCAACAGTAGCTTCAATCGTAAAAATCCTCGAAGAATACGGTGCTTTTGCTTACTCGACGATTGTCGTAGCTTCAGCAAGCGAACTTGCACCTCTACAATATATAGCCCCTTATTCCGGTTGTGCGATTGGTGAAGAATGGATGGAAAAAGGTGAGGACGTGCTGGTTATTTATGATGACCTTAGTAAACATGCCGCCGCTTACCGGACTTTGTCGCTGTTGCTTCGCCGCCCGCCCGGACGTGAGGCATATCCCGGTGACATTTTTTATCTTCATTCACGCTTGCTTGAAAGGGCAGCTAGAATGAGTGATGAGTATGGCGGCGGTTCCCTGACCGCATTGCCGATTGTTGAAACCCAGGCCGGTGACGTATCGGCTTATGTTCCAACGAATATTATCTCGATTACCGACGGCCAGATTTATCTTGAATCAGAAATGTTTAATGCCGGTTTCCGTCCGGCGATTAATGCCGGCCTTTCGGTTTCCCGGGTTGGTGGTGCGGCGCAGATTACGGCGATGAAGAAAATTGCCGCCCCGATTCGCGTTGAACTTGCCCAATATCGTGAACTTGCTGCTTTTGCCCAATTCGGTTCCGAACTTGATTCCGATACAAAAGAAAAACTAGCCCAAGGCGAACGGATTAAAGAAGTACTTAAACAACCGCAGTACCGGCCAATCCCGGTTGAATACCAAATTCTTATTATTTATGTTGCGACCAACAAACACCTGCTTGATATTCCGGTTAATAATATTTTGCGTTTTGAAGCGGAATTTAATGAATTTATCGCTACCAAATATGCTGAAATACCGAGCAGTATCGCAACCGAGAAAAAGATTTTGCCGGAAATGGAAGCAAAGCTCCACGATGCGATTAAAGAATTCAAATCAACATTCAAATAGATACAATTAGAAAGGTGATGATAAAACTATGGCCTCGATGAGAGACATCAAACGGCGGCGGCAATCAATCCAAAGTACCCAGCAAATCGCCAAAGCAATGAATCTGGTCGCAACGGTGAAGTTGCAACGTGCCAAGCAACATGCTGAACGGTCACGGGTTTATTTCCGTAGCATGTATATCACCATTTTGTCAGTTTTGGAAAAAGCGGGCGACGATTTAGATCATGACTTTTTAAAACCCCGCGAAGCGGAGAAAAAAGCGGTTATTGCGATTACTTCAAATCGCGGCCTTGCCGGCGGATACAATTCAAATGTTGTCAAACTTGTCACCAAAGGAGAAGTCCGCAAGGACAATCTTGACATATATGCTGTTGGCAAAAAGGGCCGTGATGTCTTAAAACAACGTTACAATCTCAAAAATGACTATTCAGAGTGCATTGAAGACCCGGTTTATGCCGATGCGATGAAAATATCCAAGGATGTGTTAGATGCTTATCTTGCCGGTGAAGTGAGTGAGATATATCTGGCTTATACTGCTTTCGTTAATACCGTTGTTCACGAGCCGACAATGCTAAAGCTGCTTCCGGTTGATACCAATGAACACCGTCAGCGGATGGAAGACCGGATTAGATGGAACAAGGAGGCGGAACTCGAAGTCCATCCGGATCTTAGGGCGCCGATGAATTTTGAACCGAAAGCGGAAATCGCTTTGGATTTGCTGATTCCGAAATATATCACCAGTTTGATTTACGGGGGAATGGTTGAAGCGGTCGCAAGTGAGAATGGGGCACGGATGCAGGCGATGGATGCAGCAACCCAAAATGCCGAAGAAATGATTGAGGATTTGTCTTTACTATATAACCGCGCCCGTCAAAGCTCTATTACGCAGGAACTTACCGAAATCATTGCCGGGGCGAATGCAATCTCGTAGATTACGCGGAATAGATATGCAAGTCAGGCAATAAACTGGCCGTGAAGTGCAAAGATGTCACACGCGGAATATAACTATATATGATTTAGAAAGGAATTAAATATGACAAAGGTTAATAAAACAGGTTCCGGAAAGGTCACTCAGATAATCGGGGCGGTATTGGATATCAAGTTTACCGGCGGACACCTTCCGGAAATAAACGAAGCGGTGATAATCCCCCGTGAGAACGGTGACTTGGTTGTTGAAGTTTCCCAGCACTTAGGTGATGATGTGGTCCGCTGCATCGCGATGGGCCCGACCGACGGTATGGTCAGGGGAATGGCGGCAAATGCGACCGGTGCCCCGATTAGTGTCCCGGTTGGTGAAAAAACCCTTGGCCGGATTTTCAATGTCCTAGGCCAGCCGATTGACAACAAACCGGCCCCTGTTGATGTTGACTATGAACCAATCCACCGGGCGGCCCCCGACTTTGTTGACCAGTCAACTGAAGCCGTTTTATTAGAAACCGGTATCAAGGTTGTTGACCTTTTATGTCCTTACCAAAAGGGGGGTAAAATCGGCCTCTTTGGCGGTGCCGGGGTTGGCAAAACCGTACTTATTCAAGAATTAATCCGGAATATTGCAACCGAGCATGGTGGTTTCTCGGTTTTCGCCGGGGTTGGTGAGCGGACAAGGGAAGGAAATGACCTCTATGTCGAGATGAGCAGCTCCGGTGTTATTGAAAAAACAACGATGGTCTTTGGCCAGATGAACGAACCACCCGGGGCCAGAATGAGGGTTGCCCTTAGCGGCCTTACGATGGCGGAGTATTTCCGGGATAAAGGGGGCAAAGACGTCCTTTTATTTATTGACAATATCTTCCGTTTCACCCAGGCCGGTTCCGAAGTGTCGGCGCTGCTCGGGCGGGTACCCTCGGCGGTTGGTTATCAGCCGACCCTGCAAACCGAGATGGGTGCATTACAAGAGCGGATTACCTCAACAAAAAATGGTTCAATTACCTCGGTTCAGGCGATTTACGTGCCGGCCGACGACTTAACTGACCCGGCTCCGGCGACGACTTTCTCCCACTTAGATGCAACGACCGTTTTATCCCGTTCGATTGTTGAACTTGGCATTTATCCCGCGGTTGACCCGTTGGAATCAAGTTCCCGGATTCTTGACCCGAATATCGTTGGTGAAGAACATTATCACGTTGCCCGTTCAGTGCAGGAAATTTTACAGCGCTACAAAGAGTTGCAGGATATTATTGCGATTCTTGGTATGGATGAACTATCCGATGATGACAAACTAGTCGTTTCCCGTGCCAGGAAAGTTCAGCGTTTCCTTTCCCAGCCTTTCTTCGTAGCCACCGAATTTACCGGCCTTGACGGCAAATATGTGCCGATTAGTGAAACCGTCCGTGGGTTTAAGGAAATCCTTGAAGGCAAACATGATATCATTCCCGAAAGTTATTTCTTAAATGCGGGTAGTATTGATGATGTAACATCACGCGTGAAAAACCTTACGGAATATACGATTTTGTAAGAAAGGTTCGATTTAATGGCAGACAATTTGTTTAAAATAAAAATCGTTTCACCAGAGCGGATTTTCTTTAAAAATAAAGTATCGCTGGTTGAGTTTAATACCAGCGAAGGTGAAGTCGGTATCTACAAAAATCATATTCCAATGACAGTTATTTTGACACCCGGAATCCTTATTTTGCATCTTGCTGACGAGAAAAAAGTAGCCGCCCTCCATTCCGGTTTTGTGGAAATATTACCGGATTCAGTTACGATTCTTGCGGAAATAGTTGAATGGCCGGATGAAATTGATTTAAGCCGGGCCGAAGCAGCCAAGGAACGGGCCGAAGACCGCCTAAGGCAAAGGAATCCGGAAACGGACTTGGCTCGCGCTGAAACTGCCCTTCACCGGGCTACCGCCCGTATTTCTGTTTTTATACCTTAATTTTGGAGATTGCTCGTTTTTGTTCTATGGGACAGATGTTTTGTTTGGGATGAAGAATTATAATATTATTACAGTTCATTAGTGCTATTCCTCTTCAAGAGATACGAAATTTCTCACAATTTCGTCAAAAACTTGTTCTGCTTTATAAAAGCATATATTATCTATAATGCGATGTATATGCTTTTTTTCATCTTCTAATTTCAAAATTGGTTCTTGGAATAGGAAATGGTTAATACACTCGGTTTTGGTTTGATAATTGTTTAGTTTAATATCTATCTCCATAGTTTTCATAAAGTCTGCTATTGTTTGGCTGTAAATGTCGTAGTTCAACCTAAGCTCGTTTAACTTAATTTCAAAATTTATATCTTCTTCAGAGGTATAATAAAAGCAGATTACAAACCAATTATAATCAAATATTTTAATATCACCGTCAACCTCGGATATATCAATAGATAGATTACGAAAAAAGTTTTTGGTAATTAGCTTGACTGAATTTAATGCCAAGTTAATATACAATGAATTTTCGATATAATCATCTATAGGCATTACCTTTCTTTCTATCTTTGAATAAAAAGTTTTTTCAAAATATCTTTCTTTTATTATTGTATCTATATCCTCTTGATTATGACAACTATCCGTTATTGTCATATTATCAAATATACCGCTTGGATAATAGTTATTATTAAATGAAAAGTTTTGCTTAATAACATCCTCTGTCCGGATAACGTCAATATTGCCGGCAATAATGATTGCGGATTTTTCAGTTAAATAATGTTTTTTTTTGTATTCGAGTAAATCATCAAAACATAATTTATCAATACAATCAATGCAGCCAATTGGTAAACCTTTATAATGAGAATTTTCAAAGAATAATTTCTTGACAGCTCTTTCCTTGGAAAGATTTGTTTTTTGATACTCCTTTAAAACTTCTTGCTTAGCATATCCAAAAAACCGGGCATCCAGCATTTGGTCAAACAGGATATATTTAATTGTGTTGATACATCCGTTAAGGAATAATTCAATTATTTCAGAATTCTCTTGGTGACTTTGAAAGACATAAACGGTCTCGCTCATACCGGTATATGCCCGCTCTATCCGGGAAAATATCCTTTCATACGATTGAGGTAAATAAGTAATTGAAAGTGCTATCAGATGTTCCAAAAAATGTGAGATACCTTGCTCATGTTCTGCTTCGTTTACTAATCCGCATTTAATAACTAACGAAACGGATATTTCATTTGCCTTTAACTCATCATTTTGATTGACTAAATAATATGTAAAACCGCTGCCGTTATTTAAGATATTTATTATCCTATCCAAATTGACCTCTATGTCATGCTTATCTTGAAAAAATTAAAACTTCACTTATTACCTTGATTCTTTCACATAAACCTGTACCCTATTTTCAATGATATCGGCAACAACGTCAAGTGGCTTAGAACCGGAAAAATAAGCTCCCGCTTCTTCTTTGATAATCATATCGATTTGATAATCAAACATCCGAATCCGGGAAGCCGTATTAAGTATTTCGCGGAAAATTCTTACTTCCTCATCACTTGTGCCGTGAAGCTCATATTGCACATTGATACCGTCACCTGTTGCTCCGGCTTCGCCCCGCGCTTTTTGGCTAGCCTCTATCTGTCGTTCCATGCTACTGCGTTTGATTTGATATCCATGAAGGTAGGGGTTGTTTTGCACTTCGTCACTTAATAAAAGCTTGATAAACTGCCAGGCGGTATCGGTATGCTGGCAACTACTGCTAATCGCCGCCGAATCAGCGACAATCAGCAAACCGTTTCCGGTTTCGTCCGGAAAACCAATCTGACGGATTGGTTCGCCGAAAATCGCCATGTCATATTGCTGCCCTGGGCTAGCATAACCGGTCATCAGATGAATATCGCCGGCTTCGATCCGCTCCATTACCATACGTTCATCGGAATGTCTTTCCGTATCAACAAAACGGCCGGCAAATTCCAGCATGGTAAATAGCATTTCCCGGTCAAAATCTCCGTTTGACCAATTAACCATGTTACCGCCATTTGCTTTTAGTAAGACATCCAATACGGCTGTTTTGGTTGGGTGATGAAAAATCATACTATCGGGAAACTGTTCACAAAATTCGATAAATTCAGCCAGATTCCATGATGTCCGGCCTTCTAAATGCGAAGCTTTTCCGTACACTGTATCAATAAAAAACGAAATCGGAATACCAAAAAGGCCGCCGCCAAACTCATATGCTTTGATAATATTTTCTTGATAATCGGCGATATCAAAACTGGTATCCGCTTCGATAAAAGGATATAAATCCTGAAATACCCCTTGCGTGATATAAGCGCTAAGTGATAGATTTTGCGGTAACAGCAGGATATCGGGGCAGCGGCCGCTGATGATATCGGTATTAAGCTGGTTAAGTCCCTCGCTAAAATCGTTGCCAAAGGTGGTGCCATATTGTTTGACCCGTATCTGGCTATAAGGATGTTGAAAATTAAAGTCGCTAATCGCCTGGTTAATTGCCGGACTAATTGAACGGCCAACCGCACCGAGGGTGATTTCACCGACCCGGCCGGTAGCAAGTAGTGCTTCCCATTCCCGTGCTTCCGCTTCCATTCTTGCG
>Ga0131853_10016721_pt1 | contig 13369 bp, 13 predicted proteins | sample TergutLab28metaG_FD_92764 | JGI IMG/M metagenome (GOLD analysis project Ga0131853, IMG submission 92764) | Labiotermes labralis P1 segment gut microbial communities from Petit-Saut dam, French Guiana - Lab288 P1 (version 2) (version 2) | ecosystem: Host-associated > Arthropoda: Insects >...
ACTTTTCTTGGCGGTGCAAGAAAAGTAAGTGCCCCCGCGGCATGAGCGGTTCAATATTCCCTGCCCGCAGGCAGAATTAGTATTGGGACCTTGACCTTAGAACTTGACCTTAATGACCTTGAACTTAGGCCCTTGACCTTGAAGAGCTGAACGCTTAAAGCACACACCCCAAGATATCACACATACCGCAAAACACCCACCGCCGGAGGCAACCCAATGAACAAGCACCACAAAACCCTAGAGCTAAATAAAGTCCTAGCGCTACTGGCCGAGCACGCCGGCAGCGCTAGAACCCGCGACCTTGCCCAAGAGCTGCGCCCAGCGGACACTCTCGAGCAAGCGCAGGCGCTGCTGGCCCTCACGGTGGAGGCCCACCGGCTTTGCGGCCGGCAAGGCACGCCGTCTATCGTGCTGCCCGACCTCGCGGACGCGCTAAAGCGCGCGGCTCTGGGTGCGGTGCTCAGCCTGCGGGAACTTTTGGACGTTGCGCGCCTGCTCTCTACCGGGCGGGGGCTTGCAAGCTGGAAAAAACGCTCGGGCGGGGAAGGGGAGGCCTCCCAAACACTCGACCCGCTGTTTGAGCTGCTATACGCAGACAAAGCCCTTGAGGAAGAGCTTGTCGGCGCCATTCTCTCGGAGGAGGAAGTGGCTGACCGGGCCAGCGGCGAGCTCTACGACATCCGCCGGAAAATCCGGCAGGCACACTCAAAGGCCCGGGAGATACTCGACAAAATTATCCGCTCCACCACCCACCAGAAGCATTTGCAAGAGCAGCTTGTGACCATGCGCGGCGGGCGGTTTGTGGTGCCTGTACGGGCCGAGTTTCGCGGGGAGATAAAGGGGCTTACCCACGACACCTCGACCAGCGGGGCGACTGTCTTCGTCGAGCCGATGAGCGTGGTCGAACAGAACAACGCTATCCGCGAGCTGGAGGCCGCCGAGCGCCGGGAGATAGCCCGAATAATCGCGGAGTTCTCAGCGCGAGTAGGGGAGGCGACCGGGCCGCTGGAGGGCAGCTACCAGGCACAGCTCGAGCTTGACCTTATCTTCGCCAAAACCCGCCTGGCTGACAAAATGCGGGCCAGCGAGCCGATACTTACCGGGGAGGGCGGCACCAACCTAAAAAAGGCTCGGCACCCGCTCATTGCCCCAGAGAAGATAGTGCCGATAGACATCTGGCTGGGCGGTGAGTTTGACACATTGGTGATAACCGGCCCAAACACCGGCGGCAAGACAGTCGCCCTCAAGACATTGGGTCTGCTCACCCTGATGGCCGGGTGCGGGCTGCTGCTGCCGGTGGCAGAAGAGAGCACGGTGCGCTACTACGGGAGCGTGCTCGCAGACATCGGCGACGAGCAGAGCATCGAGCAGAGCCTGAGCACATTCTCGGGGCATATGACCAATATTGTGTCGATACTTGGCCAGGCGGACAGAGGCTCCCTTGTGCTGATGGACGAGCTGGGCGCCGGCACCGACCCCGTTGAAGGGGCAGCCTTGGCGGTGGCTATCATCGACTATTTGTGCGGGGTGGGCGCAAGCGTTGCCGCTACCACCCACTACGCCGAGATAAAGATGTACGCCCTGCAAACCCCCGGTGTCGAGAACGCCAGCTGCGAGTTTGATGTCAATACCCTGCGGCCTACCTACCGGCTACTGATAGGCACGCCAGGGCGCTCGAACGCTTTTGCGATCAGCGGGAGGCTGGGGCTGCCCGAGAGTATAATCGAGGCCGCGCGGCAAGGGGTCTCCCGGGAAAACACCCGGTTTGAAGAGCTTGTGCAGAGCCTCGAGAGCACCCGCAATGCCCTGGAGACCGAGCGGGAGCAGGCCGAGCAGCTCCGCCGTCAGGCAGACAACGCTCACCACCAGGCCAAAAAAGCATTAGAAGAGACCGAAAAGCAAAAGGAGACCGCTCTGCGCGGTGCCAGAGAGCAGGCTAGGTCCCTGGTTGAGCAGGTGCGCTTTGAATCGAACCGGCTGCTGCAGGAACTCGAGGCCCTCAAAAAGCAAAAAGATAAGGCCGATTTTTCGGCTAGTGTGGCCGACATACGCACGACATTTAAAAGCTACCTGGGAGACCTGGAGGCAAGCGCCGACCCCGTGCGCGAAAAGACCAGGGACGACAGTTACCGCCTGCCTCGCCCGCTAAAATCCGGGGATGTGGTGACGCTGGTCGAGTTCGGCAGCCAGGGCACCGTGGTCGCCCCGGCGGACAACACTGGGTATGTGCAAGTGCAGGCGGGTGCGCTCAAGACCAAGGTGCACCAAGACAACCTGCGCCTCAACGAAAAGCCCAAGGCCACCCTTAGCGGCGGCGCGGTCAGCACAAAGCAGGTGGTGAGCAGCGCAAAAGGCCAGGCGTCCTCGTCGGTTAGTTTGCGGGGGATGCGCTTTGAAGAGGCGATGATTGAGCTTGACCGCTACCTGGATGCCTCGGTACTGGCTGGACTTGGCAGCGTGACTATCATCCACGGCAAAGGTACGGGCACCTTGCGCGACGCTGTGCGGGGGCGTCTGCGGGCCCACAAAAGCGTGCGCAGCTTCCGGCAGGGGGTGTACGGAGAAGGGGAAGCCGGGGTTACAATAGCCGAGCTAAAGTAGTGTGGACTCAGAACCTGTGTTCAATACTCGAGCTGCCCCCGAGCAACTCTCGTTATTGAACACAGATTCTCAGTTACAATAAATTTCTTTCTGCCAAATATTGCAAAAGTGCAGCAATTCCAATATAATAGTGCACATATATATTAGTGAAGAGGTGATTGCCTTGGCTACAAAAGCCATTACCGTGCGAATAGAATTCGCTGTAAAAAAACAGGCCGAGGCAATGCTCGAAGAGATGGGCCTCGACATGCCAACTTATATAATTGCCAGTGTGAAGTCTCTGGTTAGGGAAAAGCGGATACCGTTTGAAATGGTAACCGCGGAGTACATAACCGACCAGGCAGTGTTTGAAAAGCCGGACCAGGACGAAAGAGAAGCTGGCGACCCAATTGAGCTTGTTACCACGCCATATATAACCGACCGGACAATTCTTGAAAAACTAGCCGAAGCAGGCAGAGAAGCCAAATACCCAAACACAACCTGGCTAAGCCACGAGGACGTGTTTGAGGGCGTACGAGAGAGGTACGGATATGAAATATAAAGTTTTGTATCTACCCCTAGCCAGACGAGATATTTTAGGGGTAAGCGAGGCTTTGTCAGCTTATCAAAGCAGGGCAAAGCGGCTGTTTGGGGAGATGGAGAGCAAGCTGCGCCTACTTGAGTTCATGCCGCAAATGTGGCCGGAGTACGGGCCTGCGTCGGAGTATAGGCGGATGGACCTAGAGGGCTACCTGCTGCTTTACACAGTGGACGAAAACCGGCGCGAAGCCAGGGTTTGCCGTGTGCTGTCCGACAGGGTGGACGCAGGCGAGCAGCCGAACCGTGCGAAAAGCAAGGTGGAACCGAGCCTAAGAGTTGTAGATACCCCGCCGGCACTTGAGATTATAGAGGCCGAGGCTGAGGGTGAATGAGATAGTAGCGTAGGGGCGATTATTAACCGCCTATGGTTACTGCCGTAAGCTCGCAGATGGATTTAGCGAACAGAAAAGGAGGCTTTTCTATGCCGGACAACCCAGACTACAAGGCGATGTACTACCATCTGGCGGGTCGTATGGCAACGGCTATTGAGGCACTGGAGGCAACTACCGGCGCGCTTGTCATTATTACCGAAAAACTTAAACTAGCACAGCGGGCGACAGAAGACATGTTTATTGAAGGCGGTGAGGGCACCTCGCCCGAAGAAACCAAAGATACCTAAAATAACCCGAATGACATAACTATTCGCTGACAGAAATAGCGGCAGGCTGGGCACCACGCCCCACCTGCCGCTTTGTGTTTTTTTGCGACTTGATACAAGTTGACCGCGTTGCTGTCATCGTTCTTACGGCGCTACCAGTTGCTTTCGTAGCTCTCCCGGCGGTTGCGAGAGGGCTTGTCCCACTTGCCCGAGTAAAGCCAGCCGCAGATAGCCGAGGTCAGCGGCACGGCCGAGAATATCCCAAAGCTGCCCACCAGTGCGCGCAGAATCTCAACGCTAATCATCTCCCGGTTGAAAAGCTCTAAAAGCGAGGTGTCGTAGGAATAAAAAGTGATAAGCAGTATCAGCGAGAGCGAGCTGCCGATATACGCGAGTATCAGGGTGTTTAGCATGGTGCCCAGGATATCTTTGCCGATGTTTAGCCCGGACTTGAATATCTGCGCGAATCCGCCGCCCTCGCCGCCCCCTGCAAGCTTTACTTCCCACAGGGAAGAGGCTATAGAGGTGGCCACGTCCATTATAGCGCCCACCGCCCCAATAACAACACCGGCAAAGACAATCGCCCCCAGGCTTAGCGGCTGAGCCAGCGGTAGCGTTAGCAAAAACTGTGAGTCTTGGTCGATCGCGCCGGTAAGGTTTAGCACTATATCCATAAAGAGCATAAGCAGGGCGGCCACAAACACCCCGCCAAGGCAGCCCAAAATAGCCGAGAGCGCCTTGCGGGAAGGGCCGATTACAATAACCAAACTGAAAATGATAATATAAACGCTGACAAGTATGGCCGTGAGGTGGATGCTGCGCCCAGCCAAAATACCGGGTACAAGCACCACAAAGACCGCGAGACAGGTAAAACCCAGCGCAATGATAGAGTTTAGCCCCTTGAGCCTGCCCAGCAGGACAATAAGCACAAGCAGTACGACACCTAAGATAACGACGTAGTTTATCCTTATATAGTCGACAAAGGTGTAGTGGCCCAGCCCGTGGTTGTAGGCAATCAATATGCGATCGCCAACCACGACCTCCCGCTCTCTGGCGGCCCAGAGGTCGTCAATGTGGTGCTCGGTCAGCAGCACCTGCCCGTCGCGCTCCCCGCCGGTTACCCGTGCGTTGAACATTATGCTGGTGCCGGTTATATAAAAGCCTGGACCCATCTCTTGGCTCCACTCTTCGCGCTCGACGATTTCGAGCGCTCGTGCTCGAAGGACCTCTTCGCCTACTGTAAGGTCGTCAGGGTGTGGGGTAAGGTCAAGCCCACGGGAAGCAACAGCGCTGCCTACAAACAGAAAGGCCGCCGCCAAAACCCAGGATATGACGTTGCCAAGTATGCCGCGACTTTTCATTTCGCCGTCCCCCTTGCGAGTGGTAAAACGCATTACAGATAATACCATATAGCGGACGAGAAAGCAAATGAGGCTCTGGAAATGGCCGGCCGATTGCGAAAGCTGTCGACTTATGGTAGGATATACTCATACTCACTGCTATGCAACTTGATTTCCGAACAGCCTTTGATCTCTCACTTTTAAGACGAAAGGCGGTAAGCCTTAACCATGACCAAAAAACAACGTGCGGCCGCCATTGTCCGCGCCCTTGAAATAGAATACCCTGAGGCTATCTGCTCCCTTGAGTACGAGGAGCCTTACCGGCTGCTGATAGCCGTGCGCCTAGCCGCTCAGTGCACCGACGCCCGGGTAAACAAGGTAACGCCGGTGCTCTTTGCCCGGTACCCCACCATTGAAGAGCTGGCTGGGGCCGACGTCGCCGAAGTGGCGGATATAGTCCGGCCTTGTGGGCTGGGCAACACAAAGGGCAAGGATATCGTAGAGATGTGCGCGCTGCTGATAACCCGGCATGGCGGCGTGGTGCCCGACGACATTGACCAGCTGCTGCGCCTACCCGGCGTGGGCCGCAAAACCGCCAACCTGATTATAGGGGACGTTTACGGCAAGCCGGCCATAGTCTGCGATACCCACTGCATACGCATAACCAACCTTATGGGCCTGTCCGATTCCAAAAACCCGCTGATAGTCGAGCGGCAGCTGCGGGAGATACTGGAGCCGGAAAAATCCAACGACTTTTGCCACCGGCTGGTGCTTCACGGCCGAGCGGTCTGCAAAGCGCGCAGCCCCGACTGCCCGGCCTGCAGTGTGCGAAACCTCTGTGCCGCCGGTAAAAAAGCAGGGAACCCGCACAGCTAAGAAAGCGTTCTTTCGTCGATTTAAAAAGGGTATTTTCACGCGAGTGAAGATACCCTTTTTCCATTATTTTTGCCTCGTTGTTATTTTATCGCGGCGTGCAAAAGCTCCTCGACAGAAACACCTTTTTGTGCGGCGGCTTCGGCAACTTTGTTTAGCAGTTCCGCTTGTTTTGCAACTTCAAGTTCTTTAATAGAGCTTTTTAGTTCAGCCACTTCCGCTTGTTTTTTCTCCAACTTTTCGCGAAGAACATCGATTCTGTCGTCCAAACTGCGCGCTACGCCTCTTGCCATTTTTGCTCACTCCTAATAAGATTTAGATTGATAGTTTCTATATTACATTATTTCCCCAAAAAAGCAAGTGCAAATTAATTCTTTTGCGCAAATTAATTCCTTGTAAGAAAAACTTTTAAGAGAATGGCCTATTTAATTCTCGCCAAGCCTCAAAATTCGCTTTTTTTCTTCTTTATTTTTACACCGGCAAGCGGGCTTTTGTGTACCGCGCTTTCGATTTGCTTGTTAGAGACATGGGTGTACAGTTCTGTGGTGGCGAGGTTTGCGTGGCCGAGTATTTCTTTGAGTACGCGAATGTCGACCTGGCCATGCTGGTAAAGTAGAGTTGCGGCCGTGTGGCGCAGTTTGTGGGGGGAATACCCTTGGCCTTCGAGTCCGGCGGCTTTGAGGCACTGCGCCACAATTTGCTCTACCCGCCGCGGGCTTATACGCCTGCCTCTAGAAGAGAGGAAGAGTGCCTTTTCTTTGGCCGCACCCATTATTTCCGCGCGTTCTTGCAAGTGCTGCTCTATGGCGAAAACGCAGGCTTCATTTAGGTAAGCTATGCGCTCTTTGCTCCCCTTGCCCAGAATTTTTACGGTGCCTTCCCCCAGCCTTACGTCTAAGAGGTTAATGCCCACAAGCTCGCTGAGGCGCATGCCGCAATTGAGGAAGAGCGTAAGTATGCAGTAGTCCCGCCGGGGGAACTTTGTGTCCACCGCGGCCATAAGCTCAATGCTTTCTTCAAGGGTTAAGTGCTTTGGCAGAGTTTTCTTTACGCTGGGCAGCTCGAGATGTTTTAGCGGGTTGTCTTCGAGCAGGTGCTCTTTAACGGTTAGGTAATTAAAAAATGTACGCAGGCTACTTACTTTGCGCGCGCGGGCCTTTGCCCCGTTTTCGCGCTCGGTCATGGTGTAGTTTAGAAAGTCGTAAACATCGGAGAGGCTAACTTTTTTTAGTGCTTCCGCGTTTATATCGGCAATGCTTACGTTGCTTATATCGGTATGCTCGCCCTGTTTTCCCGCCTTAGTTTTGAGGTAGCGCAAAAAAGTGCGCAGGTCGGTGTAGTAGGCGTCCACCGTGCGAGGGCTGCGCCCTCTTATGGTTAGCATGTAGAAGAGAAAATCTCTAAGCGGCTTTGGTGCATCGTGGAACTTATTTTCTGTCATTTGCTTTTTCTCCTCAAGTTGCCGATTCTCGAATATTTGCAAATTTACATATCTCGTTGGGTCATATCTATGTAGGGGCGATTATTAATCGCCCGAATGATACGCGCATTAGTACTTGTTTGAACCATAAGCGCCCATTGAAAAGGCTGAGGAACCCAGATTTGCCTGAGGCACTGGGCCAGGCAGCTCACCGCGCTTTGCCTCGCTGTTTTTGAGCCTGAACTGTGAGATCAAATCTCTGAGCATTGAGGACTGCCCGCTGAGCTGCTCGGCGGCGGCAGCGCTCTCTTCTGCCGTTGCGCTGTTTTGCTGCACGACTGTGGCAACTTGGTCGATGCCGCTGTTTATCTGCGTGATGCCGGAAGACTGCGCATCGGAGGCCTTTGCGATTTCGCCTATAATCTCCCCGCTCTCGTTGATGCCGGATACTATCTCGACCAGGCTATCGGCGGTGTCTTTGGCAATGCGCGCGCCATGTTCGGCTTTTTCCATTGAGTTTGAGATAAGCACGCCGGTGTCTTTGGCGGCCTCGGCGCTCTTGGCGGCCAGGGTGCGCACTTCGTCGGCCACAACCGCGAAGCCTTTGCCGTGCTGCCCGGCTCTAGCCGCCTCAACTGCGGCGTTAAGGGCCAGAATATTGGTCTGGAAGGCGATGTCGTCAATGACTTTTATAACCTTGCTTATGCTTTGGCTGGCCTGGCTTATCTCGTTTACAGCTGAGACCATTTCGTCCATCTGTCGGCTGCCTCTTTCGGCGTTGTCTTTAATTGTGCTGGCAAGGGAAGCCGCCTTGTCGGCCATTGTTGCGTTATCTTTGGTTTTTTCGGCTATCTCGGTTATTGAGGCGGAGAGCTCCTGAACTGTGGCGGCTTGCTCGGTAGAGCCTTGTGCAAGAGACTGTGAGCCGTCGGCAATCTGCTGCGAGCCGGAGGATACCTGACCGGAAGAATTACTGATTTCGGCAAGCATGTTGTTTAGGTTGCTTACAACTTTGGTGAGCGCTTTACCGACTTTATCATTCTCGGACAAAATATTTGGGTTTACGGTCAAGTCGCCGTCCGCCACTCTCTCAAGCATATCCATCTCTGCGTTGAGTTCACCAATGAACGTTGCGGTGGAACCAATGCAGAGCCCGAGCTCATCTTTGTTATTTGAGTATGCGCTGATTATTTCTCTATCTTCTTTGCCCATAGAAATATCGCCTGTGGCCCCGGCTTTTTGCATAAATGAGGTCAGCACGCTCAAGGGAGTGGATATCATGCGGGATACGTAAACCCCAAGGATTGTGGCAATTACAGCCGCAGCAAACGCAATACCGATGAGTATCCACATTGTGCCTATGCTCGTGGCGGTAAGCTCCCCGCTGATGCTGACCATATAGGCATTCATCTCATCAAGCAAAGTATCGAAGTGGTAATACGCAGCATCCACCACAGGCATTGCGTTGCGGGTAATTTCAATGGCGCCAGCGGTGTCGCCCCTCCTGGAGGACGCCATAGAGGAAAGTATAGCATCCCAGTACTGGTGTAAGGCAGTTTCCAGCCCCGTTATGCTTGCCAGCCTTTCGGCCTTGGTTGCGTTGGACATGTAGGTGTCTCTGTTGATTGAATCGCGAAAAGCTACCATAAACCCGTCAATTTCAGCAGCTACTCCGCGAAAAAGCTGCTCTTGCCCATCTATTGAGGCCGCAGCGGCAGACGCAGCCGCGGGGGTTCCCGCCGCTGCGACGTCGCTGCCATACATAGATGCACGGTTCATTATCCGCCTAGCGTTCATCATGCCTACTTCGATGTCCCGCATCAGGCTGCGCCGATAGGCGGGGTAGTCGAGCACATAGGTGTATTCACGGTCCACATTCATAATGTTATTCGCGCCGTAAACAGTTATAATTGCCATTAACACCAAAAGTACGCCAAAAGCCACGGCTAGCTTGCGGCCAACCTTCATATTTTTCATTACCAAGTCCTCCTAAAGATTTCTTCCTAAAACTGGCAAATCAGCTTAGCGCCCCGTAGTGACGCAGTGTTCGTTGCTTTGCGTCGAGTTCCCGAAGCTTAGAAAGAGTTGCGCAAGGTTTGTCCCAAGCGCAAAATCTTTAGGCTTTACAGATGATAAGTGATAAGGCGATGTTAGCCGGTTACAAAACGCCCTTGGTAGACCAGGCACCGGAAACCCTGGGTTCGATTGATACAGCCGCGCTGAGAGCTCTGGCAAAGGCCTTAAAGCAGCACTCGGCTATATGGTGGTCATTATCTCCACGCTGCTGGCAAAAATGCAGGTTTAGCCCCGCGCTGTAAGAGATTGCATAAAAGAACTCACGCACCATCTGGGTGGGCATATCGCCCATCATTTCACCGCCAAAGCGCAAGTCTTCGACAAAAAACGGCCGCCCGGAAATATCTACAGCGCAGAGAACAAGCGCTTCGTCCATGGGCAGGGTGCAACTGCCATAGCGCCGTATGCCCTCTTTGTTGCCCAGCGACTTCTTTAGAGCATCCCCCAAAACTATCCCAACATCCTCGATAGTGTGGTGGGTGTCGACATGCAAGTCGCCTTCGCAACGTATTTCCAGGTCAAAAAGGCCATGCCTGGCAAAACTTTCTAGCATGTGGTCAAAAAAACCTACACCTGTACTCAGGCTGCTTTTGCCAGTACCGTCAAGATTTAGGCTTACGTTTATGCTTGTCTCTTTTGTGCCTCGCTGCACTGTTGCGGTTCTCTGCGACATCTGCGGGCCTCCTTGTTATTTTATGCGAATTGTTGTCAACTTCTGCGTCCGAAAAGGAAGAGAATATTGGCATACTATAGGCAATGTTTTTCCATTTTTAGATTATAGCACGCCCATGTGTTTGTCAAGAGGGGCGGCGCAGAGGATATTGGAGGTTTATTAGAGGGGAACATCATATTTACTTTTAAGAATGTTGGCTTCATTATTGAAACGATAAACACAAAAGCTATCGAAGCTCCATAAATAAAAATGCTGAGGCTAATGTTTGAACCGTAGTTGAAAAAACAGCTAGCGCCACTACCCAGGATTACTGAAAAATACACGAACGAAGAACGGAAATGTAAGTCGAAAATTTAATATACCAGCCAATGTATTGGCCATGTCTTTCATAAATCCTTCCCTCCTTAAAGCAATTTCATTGGCTCTGGCTACAACCAAGTATATATAACCCCGCCCCAACATCAAGAGCGCCAAAAAACCCGCAAAGCCTTCGCTTCGCGGGTTTACTTCTGGAGCTGATATCCGGGATCGAACCGGAGACCTCATCCTTACCAAGGATGTGCTCTGCCTACTGAGCTATATCAGCATAGCCAAAAATCTCTAGACGCTAAGACATTATACATGCTATCCCTGGGTATGTCAACACAAACTTAAGATATCATTTGCAAAAACTGCAAGGATAGTCTATAATGTCCAAAGAGTTGCATGATTTAAGGTTTTGCAGGCGCAAATTCTAAAAAGTTTTTTCCGGTTGCAGTATTGTGCGGTTGTTTTTGCACTATATATACAGCCGGGTTGCAAATAGCCTGTATAGTGGGTGAACCGGTGGTTATTGATGTAAATAAAGTCGAGGCCGCCCGCAACGGCGACAAGGACTGTTTTGCTCAGGTGTACGAGTGTATTGCGCCTGACCTCTACAAGGTCGCCCTTTATACCCTGGGCAACGCCCACGACGCCGAAGACGTTGTCAGCGAAACGTTCATAGAAGCGTACAGGGGGATTGCCAACCTAAGGGACGCCTCGAGCTTTAAGGCCTGGATGATGAAGATACTTTCGGTGCGGTGTAAGCGCAAAGTGGCCGAGTATGTAAAGCACAAAAACACTTTTGACATCGAGGGTTTTATGACTACCCTCTCGGACGAAACCGACCTTGGCCAGGACATCTCTGAGCAGGTGACTGTACTAGGCGCACTTAGCCGGCTAAACTCAAAAGAGAGGCAGATTATCGCCCTTTCGGTTTTGCAGGGCTACTCCAACAAGGAAATCGCCCAAATTTTGGGTTCCCCCCAGGGGACAGTCTCCTCCAAGCTGCACCGCTCGCTGGTCAAGCTGAGGAAGATGCTGGATGCGGGGGAATTGGCAGGGAAGTAAATGACAATGACAAACGTGTGGGAAAAGAGGTTGGAAAGTTGGCGAGATATTCGCAGAGCGGGGTGTCCCCCCCCCAGGTCAAGCACTTAAAAAAGACGCTCGACGCGCTGGATAACAACATAAAGTTGCCTGAGAGTCTGCGCGGCGATGCACTGCTCTATAAGCTAGAGGGCGTGCAGCCGGACGTTTCGGCTGGGAGAAAGCTTAGAGAGTTTGTGTTGCCGCCCAGGCGCAGTCTGCGTGTTTTGACGACCTACGCGGCGGCTTTTGTGCTGGTCGTGGGGCTGTTCTATATCCTTAGCACTAACCGCCCGGCCGACTTTCATCAAGGTGAGATTGCCATTGGCGGCCAGTCCGTGGAGCTTGCCCCCCTTGACCACGGGGGTGGAATAAGTCCAGCCAGAGTGGCGCCAGGTACCCGGCTTGGTGAGCTTGGTGAATATTTGCTCTACTACCGGCTGGACGATTTAAACCCCAGCAACACCGGCGAGGCTCCCTTTGTTCTGATGCTTTTAGACGCCGACACTCAAGAGGTAATCTCTCAGGTGGAGTTGCCGCACACGGCAAATATCACGTCGTTTTATACCGATGGTTACATTGTTACGTTTTTTAATGGGAGCGGGCAGCTTCAGTTTACTTATGTTGTAGACTTCACTGACCCTAAAAATCCCTTTGTTTTAGGTGCGTAGAGTAGCAGACTGCTAATTTTTGGAGGCGAGCTGTGGCCACAGCTCGCCTCCCATTTTTGTGTTTAGACGCCCCGCGCGGGTGCGTTTTTTTCCCGGCAGATGAGGTCGGCGACTTCTTCTGGTCGGCAGACTATTACCCCATCCATGCCGCTCAGCATGTTCCGGCAAACCTCTCGGGCCTCTTGGCCCAGGTCGGCGTCAAGCAGTATAAGCGGTCCGGGCCGAGGGGTCGACGCCCAGCGCAGCAGGTGAATCTCGTAGCGCAGCTGCTGCTCGAGCAGGCCGGGATCCCGAGCCAGAGGGATAACTTGGTATGTGCTGTAGCCCCCTGTATGGCCGGGTGGACGGCCCATTATGCAAATTATCCAGCCCAGCGCCTGCACAGCACCGATTGACGCCAAAAGGCAAAAAAGTATCCACAAAGCTATGTACATGAGTTGACACCCCCTAGCACAGCATATGAAATCCGCTGCAAAATGTGAAAAACCTGCAGACTTGCCGATTTCTCGCAAAAATCATTGCCGAATATCGCTAACTTTACCAACAAGTAACATCGAAATAAATGGATAAACAAGCCTTTTTTTGTTGACGGATGTCGACATGTAAGCTATAATAATTCATAGAGATACTTAAAGAATACCCAAGGCTTTTCGAGAAGGTTTTTTTTACTCTACTTAATAGTGCGTTTTCCTCATTGTGCAAAAGTTATAAAGAATAATTTCAATATCTTATTGAAATTATTCTACCAAATTGCGATATTTGGTGTCTTACTATGCAGGGAGCCTAGCCTTTTTGCGCACTTATTATGTAAGTGATAGCTCCAGCGCATGGCGAGTCTGCGCCGATATATTCGCATGATATCAAAGGATTGGTGAGAAGATGAAGAATATAGCGAATAACCTAAAGCGAGTTTTCGCCTTAGTTTTAGCTGTTGCCCTTATGACGAGCACTACGCTCGGCGGGCCGGCAAGCCTTGCCGAAGGGCTTGATATACAAAACGGAAGTGGGGTAGAAGACTTTAGCCCCGCGGATGTCTTTATAGCCCCCAGCAGCGAGGAAGACGAAGGGGGCGGCTTTGGCGCGCTCGATTATGAGTTCGGCGAGGGCGAGGAAGGGTATGAACCCGGAGGGGCAGAGCAAGCCCCCGAC
>Ga0131853_10016722_pt1 | contig 13368 bp, 7 predicted proteins | sample TergutLab28metaG_FD_92764 | JGI IMG/M metagenome (GOLD analysis project Ga0131853, IMG submission 92764) | Labiotermes labralis P1 segment gut microbial communities from Petit-Saut dam, French Guiana - Lab288 P1 (version 2) (version 2) | ecosystem: Host-associated > Arthropoda: Insects >...
GGTCTGAACGCTTTGAATTAAAGAATTCATTCATTAATTTAAATGTACGGACCGGCGTGACTGATCCGTAATGAAGGCAAGTCTGTTCTCGGATCGCTAAAGTGGAGAATATTGCCACATTGCGGAGATGTTTCCTAGCATCGTGGAATTGCGCAGGCACTGAAAACTACCGACACGTGCTCATCTCCGATCGATTAATTAAGTCCCTCGCACAGAAGTGAGAATCCTTCAGATTCTGAGCTAAATTTTGCATCTGCGGAGGATACTGGAGCACTAATCTATCTAGACACAAGTCATCATTGTTTAAATGTGAAACCAATCGTACGTTTAGCCACACGAATCAACTTGCTGCGCGCGCAGCCCCCTAGCTCACTGTGTTTGAAACTTGTGACGACGCAGTAAGTTAAGCATTCTCTTGAGTAAACACGGATTTGTTGACGTTGAAACATTTATATGTCAACAAATTTATGTCAAAGTAAGTTAATGGTACAGAAATAATTACTCCTAATGATCTGGATTAGTATATTTTCTTAAGAAATTCCTTAATTTAACGAGCGCTGCATTAAATACACGTGTCGGGGATTGTAGTGGTAAATAAATGAGTGGCTGCAACTTGTGAACTTAAAGCTCTGCCAGTGACAGACTGTTTCGTTTATTTATCAACTCTGTTTCCACTCCGTATTTTAAATGACTTCGAATGTGGTGGTGATTATGACTGATGGTTGAAAAAGTGAAAATGAACGGCTGTGGTCCGTTTTAAAGTAAAACACGTATCCTAGTATTTGCCTGGAGGGACTTATTAACGCCAGTAAGAAGGACAGGCACGAAATTCGAACTCGTGATCTGGTAGGCCAATACCTATGCGCTGAGTTCTCTGGTAGGCTACGTCCTAATTCCTGTGGCGCAACATGCCGCCTCTGACCTAGGCCGCTTCGTTGTGGACGTTTCTAGATCACGTGCAATCAGACACACTCAGCTGTTAGGAATCTGCTGAGAGAGCAGTCGGTCGTCGCAGAGGACGCTACCTACACAACACAAAACAAACAACAGAAGAACTTTCATGATCTCAGCGGGATTCGAACCAGTTATCGAAACAATCTAGCGGCCTTTAGACCTACGCCTTCGACAGCGTTGTCACCCGAATCGGCTTTCACTTATATTAATTACTACGCCAGAATTAGCTTGTTGGTAGCGATAAGAAGAAGATGGATTATCGCTAGTACTTCTGTTTTTAAATACCGAGTATAACCTTGCATCTTATGCGTATTGGACCGAGTATAACATTTAATCTGCTTTAAAGAATTGTGTCTACCAACTGCCCAAATGTCTCAAATATGTCACCAAAAGTAGCGCCACGGAATGGCTTCAAATTCATGTCTATAATTCGTGGTAAATTTTATGCTCTTTTACGCGAAAATCGGCATTGCAGCTGCGCGAGTCTGCATTATACGTACGCTTGTATTTGGTTGTCTAGGAAATTCTTGTGTTTGTAATTTTGCTTGTATCTTTGGTTGCTGTACATTTTGTTAAGCAGGATAACGCCAGGGTGTCAAACACGAGAAATATTTTGTCGTATGACAACCGATAATTCATTGTAGCTTGACGTGTGAAATGAATATAACGACAAGTTGGAAAAATATCGACAGGTTGCATGTGTGATATTAATGCCTCCAAGGCGTCAAATATTTAGCGTCATCAAATGTGCCACAAGCATGAAGGTGTTTGATGAAGTGTGTTACAAAATAAAGGACATGTGTATACACAGACATAGCTGAGTATTCGTAACACATCTGCTTCTCTTGACAATAGTGGCTGTAAGAGTAAATGCTAATTTTAATTACTACTTGAAGACACTACCGATAGCTTAGATCATTTAGCGTCGTTTATAAATCAAAGAATGAGAATGGGGCGTTGATGGAATGCCACTGGCAGAAAGAAACCTAAGTACTTTGAGATAAACCTGTCCCAGTGACACACTGTGCACAAAAACTCTGACGTGGTCTGCCTAGGGTAGAACTCGAGCCTTCGCATGAAATGTGCTTGTTCTGAGAATATTTGTTTCGGCTTATTTAATTTATAATTTAATTTATTAAGTAATAATGGGTAAATGATAAATAAATAACCTGGAATGCGCACAAGTAGGACAGAAATATCCGAAAAATAAAGTTTGTTTATTTGTACAAAATTCATGAGAAAAAAATGTTTATGAACAACGTGTTGTTCCACGGGGGAAAAAAATGTGATTGAATTAAGTAGGGAGCTTGGTCGGATATAAGAAGGCCTATCTTTCTTTTGCATTAAAAGAATCTTAACGAAAGACGGAAGAACCACATGATGTACCGAAATGCTAGTTATATTTCGCATTTGGTTGTTATGTGCTGCTTGAATGGCTGGTATCATTCTTCATTAAATGTCTTCAAACATATCTGCAGCAGCTACGAGTAAATAGTGGAAGTGGCTGGGCACTGACGTGTACTGGTTCGAGCAGAGCTGTGCCCCCGGTCTTATATATTTCTGTACTTGCACCATTGTTTTCATTTTCGCTTTATTTCTGCCCTGAATATGTAGCCATCGGGTTCCTCCGAGATGCTGATACATAACTAACAAATTATATGTCACAATGTCAAAAAAGACAGCCGTCTTCAAATTGCTGTCGTCTTAATGTATTTTGTGCCTTTGTCTGAATGGGCGTCGCTGTATCTTGCCACCGAGGAATATGGAAAACCAAAATATTTATACTAATAATGCGGGTACACTCCTTAGTTTTTGTCTATTTGACCCTCCATTTGTTAGCATGTTGGGTTACTTTTTTGTGATAAGCAGTGGAGCTTTAACGTTAATTATTCCTATGTACAACGGAAACATATATATATATATATATAGCTACAGATTACAAGACTGTCAGTATGGGAAGATGTTCATAATTCCCTCAGACTGTTAATGATGCATAAGAATCCCCGCGTGCAGTACAATTTCCAATACCTTGTGGTGTACAATGGGATTCATATTGCTAAGGTCTCTTGCCCTTTATCCTTCCTACCCTTGTTGAGTCACCTCGTGAACTCTCAAACCCCCAGTTGTGTCGTACGATGCACAGAGGGAAGGAATCCGCCCCTGTTTTGAACTGTATTCCCATCCCCTAAATTTGAAGGTTGGATGGTTCGTTGGTGGTGACGTCCCCCAAGATGTGAGGATTTCATGTTACGTTGACGCCTATCCGGACCGTCGCTTTTCTGCGTCATTTAATTGCTTCATTCGGAACATTAAGTCATGGAAATGCACCCTAACCGAACATCTCCCTTCGTAACAACCCCTCTACTGCGTAGTTTTGTGTAGGGGCTTTGGGCATGTATTATTTGCTCTTACTCCTGTCTGTGTGCTCACAGGATGTTGTCGAGGAAGTCCTCTACGTAGGCCTGTTGAATTTAGTGTGTGCGGATTTTAGAAGAGTAAGATCAGTCGAGGTTATAAATACACGTAATACTGTTGTCGTTCATCTGATGTGCGTTTTGGGAAGTCAGCCTTTTGTTTAAAAATCAGGGTGCAGTTGTGTTACAGTTATTCGCTCAGAGACGCTCACTTCATCATCCAAGCAGACATCCGGTTCGTTGAATAAATAAACATGCTGTGCATCCAAATAAACGAGTAGCCTGAAAGAATAACCCTTTGCACACAGTTTTATCTTTTCGTTTTTCTCCTCTTCCCTTTATTTGATATTTCAAACAAAAATATTTCGTTCTGGACATGGTAGACGGATTATTTGCTGTCCTACGTCTAGTCCGGAAAGGTTGAACTCACTTAAGAAGTAAATTCTGATGATGATGCTAATTTCCCTTAGTGATTTATTTTTCTAATCATGCCGATTAAAAGTTACGATGAATTTTTTTTCTGTATTGTTTTTCCTTTTAGAGACATTTTTTCTAAGTGAAATTGACTATTATTATTATTCTTTTTTGTTCTGTATCTACATTATCACTGAGTCTTAAAATGTTGCTTATCATTAAGCAGATAATTTCATCGCAAATAAAAGTTCTCTTTTCTGATATTAACTCCTTATTTTACTACCTCAGGCGTGCATAAAGCAGATATTTCTGTTCCTGAAATTATCTGTACTGTTACATAGGCTTAAACCATCCAAGTATGATGCAGCAAGGCACGTGCTCACAGCCCAATTTACTCATATTTTTATATCAGTTATATCCAGTAAGCTATTCTGGTCCTGGTGGAAGAAGATTGTTATTGAAAGGCAACATTGTCTTCGTTAGTAATTGTAGATCCATACCTATACACAGAAATTTACGAAAATTTTTAAATTCTTTAACCACCCGATAATATTTATTATTTATAAACACAAGTATATCTTTTTCAGCGTAGTTTCAAGTATATACTATCATTTTGAAAAATAACTGCATATATTTAGTGAGGACTCGAGGAGAATGATTGTTTGCTTTTAATGTCTGAAATCCTTCGTCACCCCCTGCTTCGTTTAATATTTAGAATTTTGGGGCTGCCCGGTAGTTACGTTAGTACGTATGGGTGCTCACCAATACGGTTCGCCAATCTGTCATATTTTCTGTTTCTTGAATATGGCGTCTGGCGTTGCGCAATGATCTTACTTTATAACCTCAGCTTTCCAACATTTTATTGGTGATACTTATCATCCTGCTTAACATTCTAGGGGCCTATTTTTAATTTGAAGTTGGGGCATCTCCGCTGTGTTCTACAATCATATAAAATAGGATAAAATAGTCAAAACACAACTTTGAAAGTTTTATTAGCCAAGTAGTAGCATCACCAATAAAAACTACATGTTTCGGCCAACCTAATGGCCATCATCAGGTTACATCCGTCTTCTACAAGAGTTTTATACATTATGCACATCTGCATCTAGATGTTGAGATCTCATCACCTAGTGCTCTACTGGTAACTAATATGTATTGGGAAAAAATCTGGGAGGCCGTGAAGCCTCCCAGATGTAAACTGACGATGGCTATTATGTTGGTCGAAACATTTAGTTTTATTGGTAATGCTACTACTTAGCTTATGAAACTTCCACAGTTGTGTTTTGACTATTTTATCCTATTTTGTATGATTGTAGGGACATATTGTTTGCTGTTGTGAATTGCGATCTTGTGCGGTCTTTTGTCTTTAGTGTCTGGACATTGTGCATGGATGACAACACGACATTTAATTTTCCTATATCTAAACCTTGTGCTCGTAAAAGTAACAGTTTTAACGTTAATTATACCAACAATGCAGCAAAGTAGTCGCGCGTTCCAAGAATGTTTAATGTCTCGAAAATATGTTGTATTTGTAAGTTCGGTTTTATCCACTGTGTTAATTACATTTTCTTTTCTCAAGATTTCTGAATGTTGGGTTTGATTCCTCACATTACATGTTTCTTGCACGCTGTAATAAGTCTTATGATTTTGTGTAATATCCTGTTATGAAACTGTCGCCTGGAAATCCATTACATTGATCGATTGTTCTAAACTCTGAAAGAATTCACGTATCGTGGCATCCGTTTCTTGTAGGAGATTTTTATTGCCTTATGCGAGATAAAATGAACACTGTGATCGCCCTTTTCACATACTTTCAGATTTGTTGTATCATTCGAAGCTATGTGGTCCCTGCTCTGACATTTATTTACTTATTCTTTCTTTCTTTCTTTTTCTTTCTTTCTTTCTTTCTTTCCGTTGTCTGCCTTGCGAGAGGTCCATGGACTATTCTATAGTTAGTTCCTCACAAAATGCGATCTAGTGCTTCCCCTTCAGTTTCCAGTATTTAATCCTTTTTAAGGTCATCCAGTAACTCCTTACGCCTTCTTTTCGCCTTCTCGTCACTTTTATCCTTCCCTCTACGCATATTTCCTTCAATAACGCTGTATAGAAGACAGTTCCTACGCAAGATGTTACCAATCTAGTTATCCTTCCTTCTTTTTATTGTTAGTACGATATTTCTCTCCTCCTTGACTCTTTGTAATACCTTATTTCTCAAACGATCGGTCCAACTGATCTTCTCTATTCGTCTCCAGCACCACATTTGGAAACTTTCCAGGTATTTCTGATGTACTTTCCGAAGTGTCCAAGTTTCATCACCCTACCAATCTATGTTCCAAATGTAGCATTTTACTATTTTCTCCCTTATACTTAAGTCCGATTTGCTGTTGAAAATATCCCTGTTCTTGTTGACTGCATCTGAGAATAAATCGACAGATCGGTAAACAGTAATCCTCATGAACTATGGGCTCTGCCCCTTAATAAACCTTCTGTTTCGTCGCCAGTGAACGTCATAGACTGTATATGAAGCTTGCTAAGCGAAGCGTATGTAAAATATTTTGTCGTATATAGTTCAGAGTTTCTACAAAGTTCTTTCGCAAAAAATAATTATTCGTATGCAACACATAACATGAAAGTGAGTACTGACCAGTAAGTTCGTAATTAAACCAATTACATAAAAAGTACTTCTCTTTGCTCTGTGTGACCATGCTACCTGTAATTTGTCAATCTGTTTCGCGTTGTGACTCAGGAATACTGACAGCTGTATAAAATAAACCGTTTCTAGTTCACTTGTGCAAATATTCATCTGGATGAGGAATAAATTTAATTTTACCGTGTCTATACTAGATTGTACGTGAGCTTTGAAGTTACTGAAAGTTCATTATAAACTGTAGAACTTTGTCTTTGTGAGATCAAACGTCCAACCTGACATGTAACAATTAACGTAATATGAAAACAATCAGTTGAGGTCTACCAGAACTACTTTTGATATATACAGTAGGATCTCTGATTGTGGTCACGGTTTGCATTATTCCATTAAGTGATTTTTGCTTTGCCATCCATACCAGTTCATGAAATCGGCGTTACCAATGTATCCGTCAACCTATCTGTAATGTATGTATGTTGTACACATAAGGGAGACAGATTTTGCCTATATTGCCACAAAATTGATTGAGCATAATTTAAAAAACCCTGGAATTTGTAATAAAGCTAAGATCGCACTGAACGCGGCCGTTCACTCTAACTTATACCATCCATAACAACAAAAAATATATATATTTATATAATTATAACCTTCTAGTGTATGGTGCTGTTTGTGTTTGTGAAAATTGGTATCTTACCAGTAGGAAGAATAGATTTCAGTAAGAAATGTCCGCAGATTATTAAATTAAGAGCTATGAAAAATTTAACTAAGAATGGATTTCATTATTCAAATGGCGAAATCGAGAAATGTGAGAAGTACGGAATATATTTCTTTATTTGTATTCAATATGTGTAGAATAAATGATCAGGAAATGCTTGCTATCATTCGGTGCAGAACCTTTTGTCTTCTAGGTTACTGTCCAAAAATTTAAAAATTATGCTATATAGAAGTATAATTTTGCCTGTTGTTTGTATGGGCGTGAAACTTGGTCGCTGACATTGAGGGAGGAAAGGAAGCTGAGGGTGTTTGAGAATATGGTGTTGAGGAGAATATTTGGACCTAGGAGGGACGAGGTAACGGGGGAATGGAGGATATTGCATAACGAGGAGATAAATGATCTGTACTCCTCACCCAATATTGTGCGGGTGATAAAATCGAGAAGAATGAGGTGGGCTGGGCATGTGGCGCGTATGGGCGAGGAGAGGGGGGCCTATAGGGTCTTGGTGGGGAAACCGGAGGGAAGGAGACCACTGGGGAGACCTAGTTATAGATGGGTGGATAATATTAGGATGGATCTCCAGGAGGTTGGATGTGGGTATATGGACTGAATTGGGCTGGCCCAGGATAGAGACAGGTGGCGAACGCTTGTGAGTGCGGTAATGGACCTTCGGGTTCCGTGAAATGCGGGCAATTTCTTGACTAGCTGCAAACCAGTTAGCTTCTCAAGAAGGACTCTCCATCATGGTGTCAGTAAGTATGTGTAGAATAAATGCGTACATCTTTTGGGGGGATCACGTGAAAAGAGCTTGCGAAAAATACCACTAAAAATTTCTCTGAGAATAATTTTTTTAAATTTCTAAATTAGTTTGAACTCTCTAATGACAGGCTGAAGAAAGGAGGTTTTGAGATTTCGGGATGAACTGTTGGATCTTAATTAAAATTGTGTTCTTCAGCCGTGTGCCACTGTGTCCCCTATAAGTAGCCGGTAACTTTTCGGAAGGACAGACTGTCTTTCTATTTAGGGATGAAGGGAGTTTTGCGCTTGAAAAATGTAAACTGTTCAGAGCAAACTCTGGGGAAGAAGTGGATAGACTGTATGTGTCTTCACATTCGGCCAAGTGACTATTACAGTCTTCTTTATCTGGCAGTCTGTCTTTAAGCATATAATGATTGGGAAGCGACTGAATGGGTCTTGTAAAATTTAACACCGGGGGATTTTACAACCCTTGTAGAGGAATCTGAGTTTGTTTGTAGATCGAAACATTCTAACGACCACGTTATAGGAAGTCCTTCTTGCGTTCATGTTTGTCGGAGGTTTGGGATCACTGTTATACACATGCGCTCTTTCATTCTTGTTTTATTCATGCCAGACTGCATCATGCTTTACCTATATACAAGGTAAAAATTAAGACTTTCAAATTGCTGAACGTAATAGTTTAGAGGTCCCTCTTGCAGTAGCTATTAGATTAGTTCCCTGAATTTGGACGAGGGCGCTGCAGCGTGGAGGAGAGTTTAATGGTGAAAGTGTCTATGATAAACAAATGTGTACATGTTGTTACAAAATGTGTTACAGGGTAACTTAATTAAAAGAGCATAATTTGAGACATTTTGTATTGATAGCGATCCCCATCAAAATAGTCTGTCTCCAGGCCCAATATCCCTATTATTTTTCAATCGGAATTAAGCTCGAAGTCTGACAAAATGATCAGTTTTGGCCCCTGTATGCCAAACTTAAGACACTGATGTCTCTTGATACATGAATTTAACCCTTTAAACGCCAGGTTAAATTCCATCTGTCATTTGCTGGCTCTATTAGGAGCTCACCATATTTGCCACGTTAGCAGGATAAAGGTGTTTCCCAAATGTTTTGGCTTCGAAATTTACCATGGATTCTCACATACTTGGTCAAGTAAATACAGAGTCTCCGGATTGTAGGTATCCCGTAGATATTTATGCCTAGGAACTGGTACTAGATAGCTACGAATACATAACCAGTAGGATACGTAAAAATACACTGCGTGATTTGAACTTAATTAAACTGATTGTCACTCGCTTTGTCGCTTTGTGGGTACAGGGGGTTTCTTAATTAGATATTCTAACGACCATACGAAATAAACTTATAGCCACTTAAAGAAGTTCCTTTGTTATTTTTAACAAACCATTTTTCCTTTGATTAAAAAATAAGTAAAGTTCGAAGTAGCAATTACGGAAATGTACCCACGGATCCTCTGGGAAATGGTCGCGGATCCCAATGGATCCTTGGAGCACGCTTTTGGAAACACTGAATCAGATTATTTACATATGTGTTTATCCTCTGTATTCGTTCCTGTCTCTATGTCATAATTCGAGGGTAATCTGCCGCTGAATTGTGTTGTGGTCCAAATTATGATCTTTCAATTTCAGTCGCCCGTCATTCCTGGATCCAAGTTTCGTTTCGTATATTTGTCTGAAATGTGTTGTAACCGAAATATAACGACATATCTTTTACTTTCAAATCTTTCCTAAAATTTTGACCTGAACATTCCTCATATCCTAACATTATTTAATATAGATACATAATAAGTCTGATGTGTGTCATCCCCGTTGTGTTAGTACAATAGTAAGGAGCTTTGTGTATTAATATTTACAGTCGAACACAACTATATTTGCCTATAGTATTACAGGAGGATTATAACAACGACATGTGTCACACAGAAGAAAGCCCGCACGACTCATGGCAGGGATAAGAAGACATTGGAATCGTAATACACCGCGATCCGCAGGTAACAGATAATAAGTAGCAGTTCACGGATCACCAGCGAAATCGACTCCTACCACTCCAAAAAGACCGTCCTGACTACGCGAGCAGAAACAACCGCCAGAAAAGAACCCCACCTCAACTCAGTGAAAAGACACATATCTTTGAATAACTATTAAAACATGTTGATGTGAACACCACGCATCACATAAAACTAATACGGAACAATACTAAGGTTGCGACAGGACTATTGTACTTTAGTACTTTAGCACGCTAACTCCTATGTATACCCTATATTGTAATTATGGTTGTACTTATAATATAACCCTAGCATAAGAATTGTACGTACATTATATCCCTAGCATAAGAGTAGTACCCACCTTGAAAAAAGGGCACTACAAAACTACTAATGGTAGTCCAACTGAAAAACCCGGAAACATGGTACCCACTGTTATAATGAGATCTCGACCCGCCCCCTTCCCCCACAACTCCCCAAGAACGCTCCACGCATTCCTGTATAACTGATCCGAAAGTCTAGTCGCAAATCTGAAGACGGTCCACATATAGGGCCGAAACATGTCGTTATAATCCTCCTGTAATACGAGAGGCAAATATAGTTGTGTTCGACTGTAAGTATTAATACATCAAGCTCCTTACTATAGATATATAATAACCCAAACGTAAGCCTACATTACGCCACTGTGAACGTTAAGACATAATGTTTGAGCTGTAAGCCATCATCGACTACATGGCACAAAACTACATGAAATTTCTGGCAAAATTAACACTATGAAAATTAACTTAATCTTCTGTTTCTGTCTTATCGTTTGAGTAGTGAAAACAAGTTGTGAAGTTTATCTCAGTAATTAACCAACTTGATGCACAAAATTTTTGTTTTAAAATACGTTTATTTCATGCTTCTACATGTTTCTAGCACATGTGCTCGAAACATGTAGAGGCATGAAATAAACTTATTTTAAAACAAAAATTTAATGCATCAAGTTGGTTAATTACTGAGATAAATATACTGAGATACACGGTCAGCAAAACTTCAAAAAGAAAAAAAGGTTGTAAAGCCCATAACGTGCAATGAGTAGTGATTATAGGGTCGAACTCGGTTACAAAGTCATGAAGAGGACTGAATATTTTGTGACGTTATATACGAGTGTTCTTATAAACTGTTAGTGTAACTTTATGGCTAACAGTGAGGAATTAATTTGTACCACAGAATATCTGACGCTATGTACGAGGTGTCATACAAATCGATATCGTTATAGCCGGATTAAAGTGTATTAATATCGACTGCATTACTTTTGGATTATAAATGCAATATCAACGTAGAGAAAAAAAGGGTAAACTGAATGAGAAACTGTAACAGCCAAGAATGCAGTGAAAGTGCAAATAATAACAAAGATATTTTATGTATCAAAATTATAGGTACACTACCTAGTAATAGATCTAATAGCTAAAGGTCCTGTAAAAGTGCAACAGTAAAATTTCTAGTGCGAATCAGTCAATCAATCACGATGGAATTATTACTGTACAAGTGCATACACACATAAACGGCGAACAGACCCTATAATACATGGTTGGTGTAAGTGAATTTAAAACAAATAATGAAAATAATTATGCATAATAAAGTGACAATTTTATTGTAATTCGGCGATGTATTCAGCTACTCAATTACAATTACTGTAATAGTCAACACAATATAACTAGTAAAATTTGGTAAATAAGGGAACGACTGAATCCATTAAAACAAATATATTAAGTTTTAAAGTCACTATTATTGAATATATAATTATGATAAATTATTTTTAACCTTAATATTTAGTTCTAAGATTGTTGGCAGAATTTTTACGTAATGATTGTGTGACGAAAATAATGATGTCTCAGCAAAATCAAAGAGCCTTTTTGTAATGTGACAGTGGTCAATACAAGACTAAGCTTTGTCCTATACTTTGATTCATTTTAATTTTATTTCCTGTTTTTCTCTTATATGTCCTAAGTCTCAGTATACATTATCATTAACGTAACGAGGCAAGCAAACAATTACAAGCGCAACCCTGACATCTGTCTCAGTTACGACGTCTCCTTTTCCAGTTCATGTAGCGTCCGTTACCTGTCCGTACTTTCTCTATTGGTCTGATTTTCATTTCACACACACATTTCACTTCTGACCCTCTTTTTAACAAATCTCCAACTCCTTCTCTGTGTAACTCAATTTATCTTCTCGCTTCTTTTCCACTGTTCACCCTCGTCTGTGTTCCCTTCCCTACTCCGAGCCTAAGACCTTCATCTTTGTCAGCGATGACGCTGTATTCTGAACACATTTCCAACTATAAAAGTATAGAAACCGACTGAATAAGGTTGCTGGGGGCGAGGGAGGTTGGGGGGGGGGGGCGGGAGGATTAGTTAATGGCGATGCAAGTCGTCGTCTTATCATCATCCTTCAGTTCATTGCGCATCCCTCATGTTGGCACGGGCACAGCAATGGATGTTAACTTGTGGAAACTGAAGAACTCACGTGCCTGGCCATCTGCGTTCAGCCCTCGTGTTTGGTAACTAACTTCGTTAGTTTGTATAAAGTCGTCTTTCAAGAGATGCGACGAATCGGAAGGCGTCGCGGGGCAATAATGTTTAGTTCTGTGAAAGCAGCTGGCTCCTTCCTGCAGACCGGTCACTAGCGCTCCTGGTGTCCCGATAGAATTTGCCATGGCAGAGATGACAGTCGAAGCAAGAGACGACAGTGTATTAAGACTCTATTGTCCGTGTTATTTATGGCTGAAGAAACTCAACAGCGAAACGTTCTATCGCTGCATTTCGTTTCGGTATAAATTTGGAAATGGTGCTCCGAATGCGAAGTAGGAGTGATGCATTATGGCAACATGTTTATATTTTTATGTGTCTGTCTTTAATCTGTGTGCTATGAGATCAAGATAATTTTATTGGAGGAAATACTTCACGGATGAGGATCGTAGGTACATGGTCGTTTTTGAAAATAATGAGCGAGTTTTTAAATTTGTTTCAAATGTACTCTTGTTATTCCGTCAAAATTTCCATGTTGTACAGGGCTAATGGAAAAAAGCGGCACACTCGAACTGTAGTTAAATAGTGTTAAGAAGCTTAATACTTGAAGCAAGACCAAATCTTACAAAACCGGGAGAGATCACACAGAGTTTCGGATTTCTGAACAGAGTTAAGCGGATAAAATCTCAGAGAGGGAATCGTCTGTTTTTTTCATAAAAATAAATATTCATATAAAATAAATTTGCCAGAAAATACCGGTTGTGTTTTTATGCAGTTGTAACCAGCGAACAATGTAAGTTGTCAAATATCCTTCTGATACATATCTAAATAATCTTCAACAGAAAATTAATAATTAGCGGTTTTGTGATTAACGGTAAATACATTTCTTATCTTGTTTGTGCAGCAGACAACTTACGCAAGCGCGCGCACACGCACACACACACACACACACACACACA
>Ga0131853_10016723_pt1 | contig 13368 bp, 9 predicted proteins | sample TergutLab28metaG_FD_92764 | JGI IMG/M metagenome (GOLD analysis project Ga0131853, IMG submission 92764) | Labiotermes labralis P1 segment gut microbial communities from Petit-Saut dam, French Guiana - Lab288 P1 (version 2) (version 2) | ecosystem: Host-associated > Arthropoda: Insects >...
AAACGGTGCATATCGTCGATTATATTATCTTCTGATACTTCAATGCCTCGATAGACACCGGGCAATGAGCCATTATAATATGTTTCGACGATATGCACCGTTTCGGTGTTAAGCCCGATTGCGGCTTTGATAACACCCGACTCACGGCAATCTCCGGACACAGGGAGCAATTCGTAATTGAAAAATTGGATGCCTTGGTCAAGATACTCGCTAAGCCCATCCCGTAGCATTTCGCCGTAATGATCAGCGAATAGTGACCCATTTGCCACTGTCATGCGCATATCGTTTTCCAACACATCAAAGGCATATTTACCGTCATTCAAAAGGGCTGTACCATATTCCCCATTCCCGGCGTACAGCCACATCTGTCCTGATTCTTCTAACCCATCCGCCGGACGCAGTACACTGCCAAAGGGAACGTCATATATGGCTTTCATTTCGCCTTTTACATTTACCGGGAAAGAAAGCTTGAGCAGCTTAAACTGCTCCCGCCAGTCCAATCTTACACGAACATCCACTTGTTTTGCTCCCGCGTACAAAATAAAATCCTGCTGCAAAACCGATGATCCATAGAAGGATTCCACACGGATTACAAACCGTACTGTACCGGATTCCAACACCGTCACTTTAGCGTTTTCAAATCGACCGACTTCATCCCGGAAGGAGAAAAGGTTATGCCCCCATGTGTCGGCATGTTCTTCGTTAATCACAATAGGTATAGCCGCATACCCGGTAAATGCTTCACGCTGTGCTGTCTTGTCGTACAGGCTTTTTATATATCCTGTAGCTGAGTCGATCTCCAACTTTAAATACTCATTCTCAACAACCGGTATTTGAAGGAGCTCTTGTTCTTCAAACTTTCCCAAGTACGCCCAATATATCCCCCACCCCAAGGCTGGTATATGTGCAATAAAAACACTGTCCCATTTACCTGTGGTAAGGTCTGAGCGAGATGCTCGTACCCGCTGAGACGGAACAGGATTACCTTCACTGTCGGTAATGCGACAAAACTGTCTTCCCAACTGCACAGGAATTGCCCTATCCCAGGCAAGCGGGTTGAATACCACTATTGGCGTACCCTGCTCCTCGCTGCCCCATATCTGCCAGTCGATGGTCTTGTCACGTACTGATCTTCCGTTTATCGATGTATTGACTGCCCACGACAGCCGCTGAATGGCAGCATTTTGCACTTCTGCTGCAATGTTTAGGGCTTCGCCATGGGTATCACGTGCGCTTGCATACACCTCGGGGATGGAGCAACCTGCCATGATATCATGGAACTGGTTGAATAACACATTCTTCCATGCCTTTTCCATTAGCGTTTTATCAGTTTTGTGCCCTGTCAACGCTTCAGCTAGAACTGCATATTTCTCGGCTGAAAGCAGGCGGTTTTCCGCCCGGCGATTATTCCGTTTGATTTCCGAGCAGGCGGAATAACATAGGCTTGCGTGGTGCTGCATTTCGCCTTTCCACACGGGCAGAGTTGCCACTTCACATACCTCATTAAAATATAAATCTGGCGAACTGTACACAAAACGCTCACCACCGGAAGCGCGTCTATATCCCTCCAATGTGTTTAATGATTTAATAGACGGACCGCCGCCATGGTTGCCCACCCCGAAAAAATACATAATCGGCACATCGGTGCTATCGGCTATTTCGATGCTCCGCTTTGCCTTGCCCTCCTCATATTCACCTTTAAAAGCCTCTGGGTGGTGAATGTAACTGGAATATCCGTTGGGTATACGGTATGTTAGCACACGGCTGCCGTCATCAGCCTCCCACCAGAAGGCACTATCCGGCATATGAGGATTTTCGCCTTTATCGGGGCGCATCATTACATAGTTGCGCATCCCTGCTGCGGAAAACAGCTTAGGCAAAGACACGTTATGCCCAAAGGAATCCACATTGTAGCCTGTCTTCGCCGCAAACCCGAACCGCTGAATTAAATACCGCTGACTGATTAAAAAATGACGGGCAAACGACTCGCCGGAGGGGATATTACAGTCGGGTTGGTTCCACATGCCCCCCACAATATGCCACCGTTTTTCTTTTACTCGTGCAGCGATTTCTGCGAACATTTCAGGGGCGTTTTCTTCCACCCATTCGTAGTTTGACGCGCATCCATGAGTGAATGTGAAATCCGGGAACTCCTTCATCCTGTCCAGCACAGATTGAAATGTCGCCTTTATTTCTGCATAGCCTTGCTGCCATTGCCACAACCAAGCCGGGTCAATATGCGCATTCCCGATTAAATGTATTTTATTTGACATGTTACACCTCCCTTATAACCCGTAAACCGCTTCAATCAATGTTTTCCGGCTGCTCGCCCTTTACTATCGCAAATAACCCGGCAGCAATCAGACCTATTCCTAAATACTGTACGACGGATAAGCCAGTGGCAAATACAAGTGCGGTGACGATTTGCGTCAATAAAAAACCGCCTCCCAGCGCAATAGCCGTTGCCGTGTTTACATTCATCCGTTTATACAGCTGCATCAAAACCCATGTATTGGATATCCCCACTATATTGCTAAGAATAAAACAAGCCAGCCACCATTCCACTCTCATCCCGCCAAGCACGGTAATACTAAACGCTACAGCGTTGAGGGTGTAGTAGATAAATAGAATCCCTGTTATAGAAAAGATGCTTTTTTTTATGTGCAATACCTGCCTCCAATCACAAGCAGAAACATACCAGTCGCTACAATAAATGCCCCTACAATTTTCATCCATGTGAGTTTACTTTTATATATCAATGCCACGGCAAATTGAGCAGCAACAAATCCTCCGCCCAGTGTCAAGCCCATTGCTAAGTTTGGGTTCATCACCCGATAAAGCAGCATCAATACGGCGGTTCCTGCACTGCCGAAAACATTTCCGATAATAAAACAGGGTAACCAAGCTTTTTTACTCATACTCCCACGCTTGAAAATACAAAACGCCGCAGCATACAAAACATAAAATCCAACGATACCGGCAATAATCATAGTTTCGAGATCAATTTCAAAACATCCTCCGGTGTAACATGCCCGGAGGACCCGAGCTGACTCACACAAATAGCCGCACAACAATTGCCCACTATGCCAGCCGTTTGTAAATCTGCCCCTGCTGCCAATGATAGAACAAAACCGGCGGTGATATTATCCCCGGCACCGGTTACGTCAATAGGTCCTTCTAGGGGTACACCAGGGACTTCGATGGTGTTTATACCATCATAAATACGCAGCCCTTTTTCTCCAACGGTGCATACAACAGGCTGCCCTGATTTTTTTTGTAAAAAAGCACATGCTTCGGCGACTCTATTCATATCTTCTTCCCCAAAGACAGCTCTTGTTATTTCATGCTGGTTGCCTTTTAAAATCATGTTGTTGAAATCGCCAACGCAGTTGCGAGAATCTGTATATACGATAAGCTTAGAATTTTCTGCAGCTATTTTTGCAAGCTCACTGCGCACCCGATCGGTTATAACACCGCAATTCTTTTCCGTTATTTGATCCATGACAACTAATGCGTCGATTTTTCCGATAATTCTGTTTAACTTTTCTAATATTTCATTTTCAAGATGCATGGGGGTAGGTGACCAGTTTTTTATATCTATACGGTTAAGCTCCCGCACGCCGTTTTCTTCCATCAGCCACGGTTTTAGATACGTAGATGTAATCCTACTATCGGATGTTATAAGACAATCTTTGTTAATGCCTAGCTTGTCAAGCCCGCGGCTGAGTTCCAAGCCACGTCCATCGTTGCCGATATAGCCGACCGCATAAACGGTTCCTGCTCCCAGCAAGGACATATTTTTTGCAATGGTACCCGCTGCGCCTGGCGTAAAGGTTTGCTTTACGCTCTGGTATGCGATATCCCCCGATTCAAGGGATACCTCGTTTAACTGTGCGTCCAGCCATAAATATTCATCAAGACAATAGTCACCGACCACGGCAACAGATAAATCCTTGTATTTTTCAAACAACCTCTCAAATGACATATTGCTACCTCCTGCCCATTATAAAATCAACTAGCACCTTTGGATTTGCAAAATCCGGTATAACAGCATCGGCATTTACCGATAATAGCCGCTCGCGTTTCCACGGGTTTACTCCCATCCTTTTCTCCTCTTCGGTTGCGACAGCTACCGCATAACCTCCAATAGCCTTTACCAACTGGACTTCCACATATCCATCACCAAAAGATATGAGTTGAGAACCACGGATATTGTTTTCCTCAAGGATCTGGCGGATAACCAGTTCTTTTGAGCATTCTTTTATGCTGTCTTTCGCGCCGTAAATCCCACCATCAAAATATTGGCTTACACCTAAAAGTTCAGCCTCGGCAATCACATCCACTTCATCCGTACCGCTTGCCAGATATAATTTTACTCCGCTGTTTTTTAAGAGATTTAAGAACTCCTCGCTGCCTGGTACCAGGTGATCTGTTGTTTTCGACTCTCCTTTTTTAAGGGATTCGTGTCGGTTTTGTATATGTGCCATCAAGCGGCGGAGATATTCAGCTTTGTATTCCTGGGGGTCTTTGGCTACACCGCCTCTTTTTTGTACTTCTTCATCCAATTGGATGCATTGGTATATCGTTTGCTTCCCGGTAAGTCTGTCCACAAAATCCGCAACCACTACGCTGGTTGCTTCGATGCCCGCAGTTGCATCCACTGCGGTTATTACCTCTACGAAATAAGGAATCATAATCTCCCGCCAGCCTTCGCGCAGCAGGCTAATGGTTCCGTCGAAGTCGAATAACGCATATTGGAAACCCGTGCCGCCTACCGGCGGATATTTGACTACCTCGACATCCCAGACATTGTTTAGTTCTTCACGGATATGCGACACCAATGCATGACAGTAGCATAGATGTATATCTTCTAATTCCTCCATGCTCCAGGTCGGGGCAATAATACAGATATCGCACAATTCCTTTATTTTACCGCCGTCACGCCCCCCAAAACCGATAATAAACAGCCCTCGCTCGCGTGCAAATTTGGCTGCGTGGAGTATATTTGGCGAATTACCACTGCCTGAAAACACAATAAGAACATCACCCGGTTTTGCATGGGTTTCCAGCATGACGGTAAAAACTTCCTCATAGCTGAAATCGTTGGAAAGACAGGTAAGCACTGGCACAGCATCGCACAAACAACTTGCCTTAAACCCAATGCGCCCGTCCACCCGGCAGCCCTTGAGCAAGTCGTTGCAAAAATGGGAAGCCGTAGCTGCGCTTCCGCCATTACCTGCTGTAAAAATCTGCGTGCTGTTTTTTTTTGTTTCGATGATACGGTTTGCTATCTCCTTTAACATGTCCGTATCCGTGTTTTGTAGGGATAGTATCAAACGGTTTAAATAATCCTTCATGCATCCTCACGCACCTTTTTTAGTTTTGAGCAGCTTTGCTGCCAAGTTTCCAAGGGTTTCCCGGTGGTCGCCTTGTATATAGTAGCTTTTACCGCCGTCAGCTACCGTACGGGCTAGTATCGTTTTCCATGGTCGGAAGAAATATTGCGGGTTATCCTTTGGCGGTGCGCTACGATGATCTGCACCGCCGAGTGGCTGTTTGTCAAACACTGCCGTTGTAAAATCCGCGATTTGCCTTCCTTCCTGTTTGGCCACATTTCGTACCATAGCAAGACATTTCAAATAAACCTCAGGCCCTGTTACCGCAGAGCCTACATTCAGGAACACACCACCTTCCAGATTTTCAACGCTTTTTGCATAAATCAAAAAATCCGTCAGGGTCGCCCTTCCTATTGCCACACCGTCACAATTAGGATGTTCGTGTACGATGTCGTTGCCCATACCCACATGCACCGTCACGGGTATGTTAAGGCGATACCCTGCCGCAAGCACACTGGACGACGCAAAAGGGAAGCTGTTTTCAGTTATGTACTGACCAACAGCTTCCCCAAATCCAAGCCTTGTATTTATGTTTATTGCATCGTTAAGCTGCCCTGTTTCGTGCCATAGACCAAACTGCCCTTCCGACACATATTTTTCAACGCTTTCGCAAGTATACCCTATCATCGCAAGCTCGAAGTCATGTATGGCACCCGCTCCATTGGTTGCAAAGTGGGTAATAAGCCCCTCTTCCATTAGACGAATCATTAATTTTGCGCATCCTCTACGGATTACATGCGCACCGTACATCAAGATTACAGCCGCATTTTTTTCCCGGGCTTTTAATATTGCTTCGCACAATGTATCTAAATCGGGATGGTGAAATGACGGAGGGCTTTCAAAAATAATTTCCTCTAAGCTGATGTCATGAACCCTTTCGCTGAGCGGTTTCAGCTTTAATTTGCTCGTGTCAAATATCGCGTGAGGCATCGGTACATCACTCTTTTCTTTTAGTTACAACTGCGTTACTATGGATTATATATAATCCAAATACATAACTCAACTGTTAGGGGGCGTAAATGATTACATTTGATAAAAAAAGCATCGACCCGGATAATAAGTGCGAAGCCTGTTCTGCATTCGATGTGGACAATAACGGTGTCTTGGACATCGTTTGCGGTGAGTATTGGTACGAAGGCCCTGATTTTACACGTAAGCATAAAATCTGCGACATTCCATACGAGCATGGATATGTTTGGGATTTCTCCAACTACCCAATTGATGTAGACGGCGATGGATATTTGGATATTATCACCGCTTCATGGTGGGGCAACGGATTGTATTGGCGACAAAACCCCGGTCGCGCGGGCGGTGAATGGAAAACTTATAAAATTTGTGATTTACCTGAAGTGGAAACCCTCCGTTTTTATGATATAGACGGCGATGGGCAGGTTGAAATTTTCCCTAATTGCCCCAATGCGCCTGTGTTTTTTATTAAGCTGACTGCGTTCAAAAACGGCGAGGTAAAGTATGAAAAATATGTGCTCTCGACAGAAAACGCAGGGCATGGTCTTGGCTTTGGTGATATAGATGGAGATGGGCTTACGGAAATCATCACCTCATCCGGGATATACCACATGCCCAAAGACGGGGCATGTGCCGGGCTTTGGCAGCCGTGCCCTGAATTTGACCTTGGCTCTACAAGCGTACCCATTTTGGTACACGACGTAGACAAAGACGGTAATAATGGCTTGATTTTCGGAATGGGGCATGACTACGGGCTTATTTGGCTAAAGCAAATAAAAAATGCTGACGGAAGCCGCGCCTGGGAAAGGCATGTAATTGATGGTGCATGGTCACAGTATCACGATATGCAGCTTATAGATATTGATGGTGACGGAGAGCTTGAACTGTTAACCGGCAAGCGTTACATGGCACACAACGGCAATGACCCAGGTGACGCGGAGCATGTGTTCATCTGCTATTATAAATTTGCAGATAAAAGGATGTATCGCCATATTATCGAATACGGTGACCCGAAAAACGGCGCATCCGGCGTAGGCATTTATTTTTGGACAGCCGATCTTACAGGCAATGGTAAACCTGATATTATCGCACCAGGCAAGGAAGGATTGTATCTATTCACTCAGTAGGAGGCTAATCGGAGATGAACCCTATTATTAAACAAGCGATTGATTTTACAGACACCTACATCAAGTATCAAGAATCACCAAAGCCCATACGTGAAGCCATGTGCTATAAAACGCAATATCCTGCGCTGCTACCTGAAATACGAAAAGGCGATATGTTCGCAGGGCGGCGAGCTGAGCAGCGCATCATCTACATGGGCTCGGTATGGTGGTTTGGTATGCCAGGATACTCATCGCGCCATCGTGTAGAAGGTAAGCAAGGCGGTTATTGCTTTGACTTTTCTGCACAGTACAACCTATCGCAAAATGATGATGAAAAAAAAACATTAAAAAAGCTGACTGCCTTTTGGAAAAACGAATGCACATCAAGCAAGGTATACAAGCAAACAAAAATGAGGGATGGTGTCGGCTTTCTTTTTGCCAATAACTTAGAAAAACTGGTGCAAAAAGGGCTACCAGGCTTAGTCGAAGAAGTAACCGCTATGAAAGAAAGTGATTTCCGTATTGGGCTGCTGCTAGTATTGGAAACAGTAATTGATGTCTGCCGATTCTACCAACAGCAGGCTGAGGAAAAAGGATTCCATGATATAGCCGAAAACATCGCTTCTATTATGAATAATGCACCAAAAACTTTGATGGAAGCATTGCAATTAATTCTAATTTATGAGCTGCTTTCTCACGAAAAACATTATGAGCTTAACCAGTTGGATGTAGCCCTTGGTGATTTGTTTGCGCAGGAGGTACAAGACGAGATAGCGGAAGAACGGGCAATTCAGCAGATTCATGCCTTTTTCAAGATGATTAGGGAAAATGGTGAAGTTGGCGTATGCCGTTTAATCATGGGCGGCAAAAACAGACGAAACCCAGAAAACGCAGACCGTTTTATCATCGCGGCTCTTAAAGCGGAGCAGCGACACAAGGAAGTAATCCCACAGGTTTCTCTACGTATTTACACAGGCATGAATCCAGCATTACTAACACTGGCTTATGATACTATCAACGCGACGCACACATTCCCAACACTTTTTAATGACGATACAATTCCCACCGGTGTTTCGGAGGTATTTGGAATTTCTTTTGCGGAAGCAGAGGAAAGTTATTATCCACTTGGCTGTGGCGAACTAATTATCGCAGGCAAAAGCCCAGCATTTCTATGCACAGCTTGGAACGCACCCCAAACAATACTTGACGGAATCTGCGCGACAGATGCGAAAACATTCGAAGAGCTATACCAATCTGTTCACGTTCAAATTACAATTGACGCTACAAATTTTGCCCAATATCACAAGCTGCTTGAGGACATTAATAAAGGGGATTGCGCGTATCTAATGGCAAGCTTGCTCACGGATGATTGTTTGAAGAATGGCAAGCCGCTATTGGAGGGTGGAACTCGTTATATGGGTGCGTGCGTGATGGGGCATGGTTTTACAAACGCCGCGGATACCCTTACGGCAATAAAAAAGATAGTATATGATGACAAAACCCACAATCTTGCCGATGTGATAAAAGCCCTGGACGCAAATTTCGAAGGATACGAGGATATTCACAAGGCATTACTAAACGCGCCCAAATACGGTAACGACGATAATGAAGCCGATATAATGGTCTCCCGAGTTTGGCGTGATATGTCTGATGAAGCAAAGATTGCAGGGCAGGCACTCGGCTTTGATTTTCTTACCGTTTCAAGTGTAAATCCTGGTGGGTACTGGATGGGTATGATGACGGGGGCAACTGCCGACGGGCGGCTCAAAGGTGAGTCATTTGCCATCGGTAACGCACCGACGGCGGGAGCTGACAAAAATGGCTTAACCGCGCTTATGAATTCCGTACTTAAAACCGACCCTGTGAATGGCGGCACCATGACCAATTTTAAAGTCTCCCGCTCATTTTTTACCGATGAGCGGAATAAATTTGAAGCATTGTTCGCGGCATATTGGGCTGACGGCGGGCTTCAAGCTAATATAACAATTGTAAACAAGGGTGACTTGGAAGCCGCTTTAAAAGAGCCTGAAAAATTCCCCAATTTATTGGTCAGGCTAGGCGGATGGACAGCACGATTTATCGAATTAGACCGCTTTACGCAAGAGGAAATTATCAGAAGGACGCTGTATTAATAGCGGCATTGATTCTGAAAAATAAGGAGGCGTTATATGCGAAAAATTAAGCTAGGGATGATCGGTGCGGGGCACATGGGGCAGCTTGCCCATTTGCTCAATTTTGTGCAGCTGCCCGACATGTGCGAAATCGTAAACATTTGTGATGTGAAAATCAACCAAGCCAGGCACTTGGCTAACCGATGGGGCATCCCAAAGGCAACCGCCGATTATCGAGAGTTGCTTGCTGACAAAGAAATCGAGGCTGTTCTATGTATACAGTCCTTCGAGAACCACGTTGTGTTGGTACCAGAGGTTTTAAAAGCTGGGAAGCATATCTTTACGGAAAAACCTTTATGTGTATTCCCCCACAATGGCGAAATGCTTGCCAATCTAGCAAGGGACGCTGGCAAGCTGCACATGGTTGGTTATCACAAGCGTTCCGACCCCGCAATTGAGCACGCTATGAAGATTATCACCGAATGGAAGCAAAGCGGTGAGTTTGGCAAGATGACCTATGTACGTATCTGTATGCCGCCTGGAAATTACCGCAAGGATGCCGACCTCCCATATGATTCTGGTGAAACACCAGGGTTCGTACCCGAAGAACCACGTCCCGCCGGTATGGACGATGAAACACGCCACCGCATGATTTGGTTTGTCAACTACTACATCCATCAGGTTAATCTGATGCGTCACCTGATGGGCGAGGATTATCAACTCACGTATGCAGACCGGTATTTTTTTTCTGCTCGGTCGGAAAGCGGAGTGAACGGTATTTTGGAGCTGGACACATTCGAAACCTCTGTGGATTGGCAAGAGCACGCGCTGGTTTGTTTTGAAAGAGGATGGGTACGTATCGATTTAACCGCGCCTCTTGCAACACAACTAGCCGGTACGGTAACGGTCTACAAGGATAAGGGCTGGGACAGCACCTTCGAATACCCGGTCATGCCCAATGTCTGCCCCATGCGCAACCAGGCAAGGAACTTCCTGCTTGCACTGAACGGGGAAAAAGCCGCGCCCTGCATATCCGATGAAGCGGTAAAGGATCTAAGAATTGCGGAGGCGTACATTGCAAAAACTGCACAAAGTGGTAAGGAAATAACCCCATACGAAGAGAGAAACGATAAAAAGTCAATAAAGTAAAAAGGAGGCTAATATGCCAAAAATCGCAATCATAGGCGCAGGCAGTATCGTTTTTTGTAAAACTTTATTAAATGATATGTTCTGCACTCCTGCGTTGGCAGGTTCCACTTATGCTCTAATGGGGCCGACCCTGTGGAAGCTGGAGAAAATGAAGACCTATGCCGATCAGCTCATCGAAAAAAACAGTATTGATGCGTCGGTATATTGCACTACCAACAGACAGGATGCCTTAAAAGACGCTGATTATGTCATCCTCATGTTCCAAGTGGGCGGCGTTGAAGCCTTCCGGTTGGATTATGAAATTCCTATGAAATATGGGGTTGATCAATGTATAGGGGATTCCATGGGCCCTGGAGGTGTGATGCGCTGCCTACGCTCGGCACCAGTGCTGTTGGATATCGGTAAAGACGTATCGGAATTATGCCCTAACGTACTTGTACTCAACTATGTCAACCCTATGGGCGCAGTATGCACAGTGGCGGGAAGAGGCACCGAAATGAACTTCGTAGGTCTATGCCATGGCGTACAAACAACCTTAGACCTGATAGCAGGGTATACCGACACACCCAAGGATGACATCGACTTCCTATGCGCGGGCATCAACCATATGGGATGGTTCCTAAAGCTGGAGTCCGGCGGGAAAGACTTATACCCCTTATTAAAGGCAAACATGGAGAAACCAGGATACTTTAAAAATGAAAAGGTGCGCGGCGAGGTCATGCGCCACTGCGGTTATTTTATGACGGAATCTACTGGGCATTTGAGCGAATATCTGCCCTGGTTCCGCAAAAATAAAGCCGCCCTTGACCGTTATTGTGATGAACCGGCTTTTGGCGGCGAAACAGGTGCGTATTATAAATATTCCGCAATGGTAGCAAAGCGTTTTGCAGAAACCGATGTGCTCTCCATTGAAAGCGGCGAGCTGGAGCCTCGCAGTAAGGAATACTGCTCTTATATATTAGAAGCTATAGAAACCGGCGTACCCTTCCGTTTCAACGGAAACGTGCGTAACAATGGCTTTATCACAAACCTGCCGCATGATGCTACAGTGGAGGTACCAGTCTATGCTGACCGGGAAGGATTGCATCCTTTCACAGTTGGTGAGCTGCCCCCACATCTTGCCGCAATGAATCAGTCTAACCTCACCGTGCAGGGACTTGCAGCCGAAGCTGCCATTCGCGGTGACGCAGAGATGGCATTCTGGGCAGTGGCTATGGATCCGCTAACATCTGCAGTGCTGACATTGAAGGAAACCCGCGACCTGGTGACAGAGTTACTGGAAGCACAAGCTCAGTGGCTACCGCAATTCTCAGCAAATGCGCTACGTAAACTAAAAGACATTGATGTACCGGCAGATACTGTGCCTGTTCCTGTGCCCGTTGACCCTGCATTGGTTACCAATGCTCGATTTGGGAAGCTGGCAGAGTAAGTTGCTTTTGTTCTCCACCCATAAATAGTAAAACACGCTCCCTCGTTTGTTCATACAGGCGGGGGCGTTTTCTGCGAGGAGGCAATCTTATGAAAAAAGAAACTCTAACCCAGCGCGAACGCGTTATGCGAGCTGTTACGCATCAACCTGTCGACCGCACCCCCATTGACCTGGGCGTACATTATTCAACCGGGATATCCGCTTTTGCGTATCAAAATCTGCGGGATTACTTAGGCTTTCCCAAAAAGAAAATAGAAGTGGTTGACAGCTTTCAATTCCTCGCACGGGTCGATAGGGACATACTCGAACGCTTCCACTGCGATTGTATGCTCTTTCATCCCGGATACCCAGCAACACGCACATGGAAACCGCGTAAGCACTACGAATTTGAAATATCCGCGGCAATCAACCCGACACAGGATGCCGACGGCGCGTGGATTTTCTCTGCGCACGACGGGCAAGGTCGCGCTAAAAGCCCGGCTGGGGGGTATTTTTTCGACGGGTGGATGTTTGACACATGGGGCAGCCAACTAGACTATAACACAGAAGTTGCCAAATATGCGGAGCGTATTTACAAAGACACAGATTACTATACGCTGTATGTAGGAGGCTCAAATGCACATTTTTCCGATGATCCGGACTACCTAGTCAAATTCATGCTTGAGCCTGAAACCATCGCAAACGAATGCGAGGAGCAATACGAATGGAACATCAAATCCACCGCTGATATTATTAATAAATGCGGCGAATATATACAGGGCATTTGCATGGCTTCGGATTTGGGAACACAGAGCGCGCCCTTTGTAAACCCCGCGCTATATGCCGATATGATTGCGCCTTGGATAAAAAAATACATCGACTTCGTAAAAGCAAATTCTGACTATAAAATCTTCTTCCATACCTGCGGTGCTATTGAGCCCTTTATACCAATATTAATCGAATGCGGCGTTGATATTTTGAACCCGGTGCAGGTGAGCTGCACTAACATGGAGCCCTTTGCGTTAAAGAAAAAATACGGGGACAAAATCTGTTTCTGGGGCGGAGGCTGCGACACTCAGGGCGTGTTCGGTACAGGAACACCTGAACAGGTCGCGGAAAACGTACGTTATCTCATGTCTGCATTAGCACCTAACAGCGGTTTCGTTTTTAACCAGGTGCATAATATTATGGGCAACATAAAACCCGAGAACATTGTTGCCATGCTGGATACA
>Ga0131853_10016724_pt1 | contig 13368 bp, 12 predicted proteins | sample TergutLab28metaG_FD_92764 | JGI IMG/M metagenome (GOLD analysis project Ga0131853, IMG submission 92764) | Labiotermes labralis P1 segment gut microbial communities from Petit-Saut dam, French Guiana - Lab288 P1 (version 2) (version 2) | ecosystem: Host-associated > Arthropoda: Insects >...
ACGGGACTTGGAGCCGTGTCACGATGTAGAACGCGAAGTCTTTTTTCCCAACGGAATCGTTCGATCTATGTGGCCTGTTGCGTAGGCAGAGAAGCAGTTATACCTTTGAATTTTGACATACAAAAAATGACTTTTTTTTTCGGACATTGCTCAAGAAAATTACGACTGCAATTCGCGGTATTGTGGTTGGTACTGTTTTGTGCTCAGGAGGTCTCGGGTTTGAGAATCTCGGTTCGGAGATCGGCTGGTTTAATTAGTCGAATTGTATTGAGTTTTCTAACTTCCTCCAAGAAAGTGCAGGAGTATTAGTGTTAAGTTGACCACAGCCACGCCCTTTCGCACTCGTAATGCATCCCGCAGTTCTTCGCTCAATAACCCGTGTGTTAAGTCATTCAACGAGCAAAGGATTTGATACTCAGATCTTCTAGGATGTTACGCCGTGTCGACTGGTAAATAGTTACCGACTTTTCGTTGGATTGTTGTGCCTCCATCTTCAAGGATGAGTCTCGTGCAACTACTTGACCCTGAAGGTGAAGGTATTATGATCATTTGAAACGTCGGAAACTAGTAGTCTACACAGCGTAACATCCCAGAAAACTACAATCTTCAACAGCACCGCTGTGATAACCTGAGATCGTACCAAGCAGTATCAAGTTTCGGTTAAGGTTGTCCGACGAATGTTAATTGTGACTTAAAAGAGACAGTCGCGCGTTCAGAGTTCTTAGAAGTAAGTGTCCAGCGTCTGGTACAGCGTCATTCAAGAAGCCAAGAAACCGACTTTGACATTTTCACGGTGGTAGTGCCTTCTGGTTTGCAGTGGGATTTTGTCGATGTGGCGAAGACTACTGAAGTTTAGTAACGTCTGTGTTCTTCTTTACGCTAAATATGAAAGCAACGTTTTGCGTGACTAACGATTTGTGAACCACATCGTGAGAAAAGCAAAGTCCGTATTTTAGTTTTAATATTTAGACATGATAAGGTTGTTTTCTGGTCTTGAGAAGTGGCGCTCTTCGGGTGTCAGAAACCCTCCCACGCTTAAGCAAATAAATAGAAGCATAATAATGCAAGTGGTGGATGCGTTGTTAGCAACCGGTTCGCCTGGCGTGGCGTGGAGGTTCTCGTCTGCGATCTGCGAGCAGTAACCAGAAGATCCAGTGGTGAGGGGCATTCACCCGCTCCATCTCGACCTCTTCCCACGCCGACCCGCGGTTGCCAATTCTTTCTGCCGGGAGAATTTTCGTGTTGTGTTTGACATTCATATAAAACATTTACCTTGGCAACTGTGCATCATCCAATAAAACAATGGTTGTGTATAACAGCATCCGGAATCTATTTGCTGTCCAGCTGTGGTTCATGCATTCCAAAGGGATACCCACAATGTTTTCAGGTGTTCGCGGAATCGGAGCGTAGCTGGTTTGTTTTTGTTTCCAAATCTTGTAAGAAAATTTTATAAATTTTATGGGCGCTGCTGCTTGTTTTAGAAAACTATCTGCAGATCTGGGGCAGCAGGGATAGCTCAGTCACTGTATTGAGTACCGAGGAAGTGGCTTTCGATTTCCAACAATGAGAGTTTTTTGTTCTCCGAAGCGTCCAGACAGGCTCTTGGTCCAACTCGGCCCTCTTATTCAACAGGTATCGCTTGACACCGCGAGAGGACGCTGGTACCTATTGAAGTAGGGGCTGGATGGGCTCCAGAGCAGGTCTGGACGTGTTCGGAGATTGGAAGATCTCCGACCGGGATTCGAACTCCGGTCCATTGAGCCCGTTGTGTAGTCGCTATGCCGACTGTGCTCTCCTGGTCCCCGTAACCACGCTCATAACTACCCTCATACATACTAGATGAAACATTTTGCTTCTGTTGTTGATTTGGGAGCTTCTCGTGCTTTGGTTTATTCTGATACACGTCTCTTGTTTGTTACAGACATTCCCGACATTCCAGAGAATATCAAGAACCTACGATCTCTGCAAGTGGCAGATTTTAGTAGCAACCCCATCCCCAGGTATGCATAATGGGGAAAGGAGCACAAGGCTGTATAATTTGTTTCTTAATGGAACAGGAAGACGTATGTCCTTTCCCAGGCCAACAAGCATTTTTAAGGGCCATAGTGAAGTACATGGATTTGTTATTTTAGAAACTGCTAGCAGTGTAGCTCGCCGAGAAATTTTCCAACTTTTGTGGAACCTGAAGGTTCACAAGCACGTTCACAAATTGGTGCTGCTGGGCGAGTAACATCTGTGTGTTTTAGGATCCAATCCAATCTATCCTTCATGTGATGTTTATATCTTATTGTGACGCTTGGGGGTTGTGTAAGATTAAAAGTAGAGGTCACTGTGCAACCTGCCATGAAGGCACAGAGGCGGAGTAGTGGTATAGCTCTGTTCTTTGTTTGACTTGAGCACTAGATGGGAGTGGGTAGTTAATGCCACGCCTCAGATCCTTTAGCCCCGGGAATGACTCGGTACCCATTGTGTAGGAGGCCGGTGTGGACGGTTGCGGAAAATCTCGCCCCACCGGGATTCGATCCCCAGACAGTTCAGTCTGTATCACGTCACTGTACTGACTCCCCATATCCTGGCCCATGCTTGGAGTTTAGAGGAAAATAAGTATAGAAATGAGTTGTACATACGGGTGTTCGTAGTAATTGTGAGGAGTGATGTGCGGGGCAGAATAGAAAGTTTAGTGTTAAGAGGTGTATGTAAAGGAGGACTGTAAGGAGAATCTGTAGTCCAATAAAAGAAGAAGAAAGCTAGGGAATGTGAACAAATAAGAGGATACAAGATATGTTATGAGGGGCAGGTAATTGTAAAATTTATAAAATCTGGAAGACTAACAAACCTTTTTGGCTTGGAAATTAATTCAGTAATTTTGTTCTTGAAAACGTTAAATAAAAACAATACAGTAAGAACAAGTACAAGCTGAATTTTCAGACTGGTAAAAAGTTGGTCGAACAGAATTAATTTAGGCGTATTTAGGTGCAGTTCCGTCAACATTACACATACAGTGACTTCACTCAGAGTCTTTTTCACACCTCTACCCTCAAATTTAGGAACAGGGTGCTCCAAACAGATTTATCACATTTGTGACAAAGGCATGTTATCTTTCTTTCTTCACATTCTGGGGCCAAGACATGCAACTGCCTTGTTGATTTGTTCATTAAGAGGGCTCTGGGTTGTCCTGTTGCTGGTTTTGCTCTTCACATTGCCAGTATTTTACTAAATTTTCTGAGTCAAGTTTTCAGACTTAGTCCCAAAATCTTCAAAAACATCTTGAAGAAATTCTGTTTCCTTTTGCATCTTGTCCCAAGAGCAGACAGCTTCTGTGTGATGAGTATGTTAGAGGACAAAGAATTGTTGATGCACCAGTTGTCTGTTGTTAGGTTTCTATTTGAAGGAGAAGGTGGAGAAGTCATCCTTTCAACCACTCCATCAGAAGTGCACCTGAACATGCATGGTTCTTCTAGGCTGTTCTTTCACTGGCAGCAGCAGGCCTACTGTTGCTATCACTGCGATCGTCACTGTCTTCAGATTATTTTTCTTCTTGCTGAAATTCCTCTAGAAATTTTCTTACCTGCTTTTTTTTTCTGTCTTGTACGCCGTTCCATGTGTCAGAGCCCCTAATGTTGTGAATGTTTAATCTATAACTGTTCATATGTTAATAAAAACAATTGCAACATATGTCAGTCTTTAATTGAATGACTGTCATACAGAACTGAACTTCCATTCAAGACTACACACTGCACTGCCAGTGCTGTGGTGAAATATGAGAAACCCCAGCCAGAGGAATACCATTGGCCATGTTTAGTAGAATGAAAACTACTGGTACCTATGTGGATGAGCAGTAGTAGTTGTGATGTGGTGGCATGCAGAAGTCTAACTCCCACCTGCATGCCATCTCATGGCAGTGGACTGACTCATCATATACCTTGGCTGCGGTGTGGGAAATGCCCCCTCAGTAACAGAGGTTTAATAGTTTTAGATTTCAGATTCGTGAGAGTTGCTGGATTGAATCAGTTTAGGGTCTTGAATGTGTGTTCAGTTTTTAAAGAATGTGATACTAGAGGAGAACACTACCATGATTTTTTACTGTTGGTCTTTTATAGTTGTAATAATTCCAGCAAGTTTAAAAGTGGCTGGCTGTGTACTGTATCAGCAGAATGTTACTGTGAAGTGTTGCTATAAATTTTCTTCTGAGAAATGAAAGCATATTTAGAATAGCATAAAGATGTAGAAAATAGCTGTATAGATCAGATTTTTTTTAGGTGTGTTAGCAAAGTTGTGAAAATGACTATTAGTTTCGTCAAGTGTGTCCGTCTGCAGGGAACAGCTTGGCTCCCACTGTACAGATTTTCATGAAATTTTATATTTGAGTTGTTTTTAAAAACCTTTAAGAAAATTAAAGTTTCATTAAAATCAGACAAGAATGACTGGGTACTTTACATGGAGACCACTAGACATTTTTCATCATATCTCTCAGTTTTTCTTAGATTGAGAAATGTTTCAGATGTAAAGGAAATTAAAACTCACATTTTGTGTTCAATGACTTTTTTCAAAATTCGTACCATTTATGAGATAATGTGGAATAATATTATAGAGTGGAGCAGGTCGCAGATGACATTACAGTATATGCGCACAGAATGCTGGATGCCTAAGGATACAGACACACTCTCCATATGTAATACTTATTGCTTTTCTGCTACAGCAATGGTTGCGCTACCTGCCATAATGTTATGTTATACCCACATTGCCTGTCTTGTTGTTTTATGTATTTATTTGTCTATTTATTTATTTATGTATTTTTGTCAAGTGTTGGCTTATTTAGTGGTGCTGTCAGTAGCTCAGGCCGGAGTTGACTGATAAGATAATTAGTGAATAATGAATTTGTAAGTATTCGGCAGGCAGCATTATTTGCCTAACATTAGCTTGTTGTCCACTTGCTTGTATAGAGTAGGTATCCAACAAAAACACTTTTATGGTAGTTGGTCTCTGGGCTGATATTTGAACTGAGAACTGACTGAATCAAAGCAGCAGTGCTACCCACTTAACAGTGATATGTGGTCACATCCTTCACACCAAGGGATATATACAAGTGGAATATGTACTTTTTCGCAGGTTACCGCCTGGATTTGTACAGCTTCGTAACCTGACGGTGCTGGGTCTGAATGACATGTCTCTTACCAACCTCCCACCTGACTTTGGAAGGTAACATACTTCTGTAAAGCTCATTGAAAGAGTGTCAGACTAATTTTGTTTATCTGATCTGTTTTTCATGTTGCAGAATGCCCTTCAAAGCCTGTTTGCATATGAGGCACTACAGAAGGTTCATTTTTAGTTTAGTGTCTGAATTTTAAATTTAGTGCACTGAGGTTGATCTAGACTAGGATTTGATTTTTAAAATTTTAGATTGAGTTTTAGGGAAGGGCTAACCTCTTGTGGGTTGCATCTGTTGGAACATATAACACATCAGTCTGTCCCATTTGTGGTGTGTTAATTTGAAGGTGTGACACAACAGTAGCTGCACTGTCAGTATGTTTGATTGTTTCAAATTTTAAATATGACTTCAGTGTGAGAGGTATGAATGTAATTTTTTGGCCTGGGTGATTACTGCTTAGAGTTCAAGAGATAATTGTGAGAGGTGCCTTTGGACAATGATTTGTACAAAATATGGCCGAGGAGGTAGATGGACCTAGTGTGTTAGGTTTATTTAATTTTATACTGTACTTTCATAAGGAACCCACCCCATATAAAGTAGTGACTGTGTGGGGTTATGAGGGGCTGTGTGTAACATTACAACACAGTAAAGATATTATGCCATTTGTTTATATCTGAAACATGAAAGTGAGTTTAATATAGGACCATGGTGTAGGGAGTGCTTAGTGTTGATATATGCAAACGTGATTAGTTATGTGCAAGAATATAGATTTATTACCAACTAATTGACCTCCCATAAAGTTATCACTCCTACGTGTTTCAACTATTGATAATAGCCATCTTGAGGGAGTATGCTTACATAGGTACATTGTGTTAAACCATATTATTGTCAGTGATAAATGGTAAATAGTATAAAACATTGCATTAATTGCATTATCATTGTTATTAAAACAGAATAAAATAGGTTAAAATTAATTAAAATAGTACTGGAAATGTATTAGTTCATATGAATATAATTTGCATCCAGATGGCTAGAAATGCTGCAGTGCTCTTTAGTTTGAGTTGAATCATAAATCTTGTGGGTCTCCAGTATGTGTGCTTGCAAAGCAAACACTGTGTAACTTGAAGCTTTATTATACTGTTTTAATATCAGACAGTATTGTAGGTAATGCACTCTGTATCATATTATTTCCATTTACTACAAATGATGGTATGTTTTAACAGCACATACTCCTTTGTGTTGTGTAACAGATATTAATAAATACAAAATTACAAATTGGAAAGAGAGGCCAAAAAACAGAGCTGACTGGATGTGAAGGTCCACATTGGACTACAGTGCCATCGAAAAAAAAGATGATGAAGAACTCCTTTGTGTAAGGATGCTCCCTGAGGTTGGCCATTTTCAATATCCAAAACATGAGGGAACAAGAACTTCATACATATTAACTAGCGCATTTAGTTCGTTAAAACTATATATTTTTACACACAATTATTGCGTGGATGATGCTGGTATTCAGTTTCATGCTTCTAAACATAGGGATGTTAAGAAGTCTAGGAATGAGTGGCCATGTGGTCACCTGAAAAGACCAAAAGAATCACACAGAACTCACAAGTTCATGCAGCTTTAGCAAATGTATGTAAAAATTTTATACAACAGATCTTCCAGTATAGCAGGATTATGACAAAGTTTGTGACTAATTCATGATGTTCACTCCTCTTTGGTTTTCTCATATGAAAATGTACACTGCTGATGTCTATAAATTGTTAATTATTTTTGATCAAATCACCAGTTACCATATGAAGTGCCATGTAATATCTTAAGTGATCACACTGTACCCTACTTTTGTAAGACCCCTGGTTTAAGTGTTGGTACCTTGGTCGTGCCTCATATAAGGAAGTATACCCATAAGTTTTAGTTCCACTTCTTTTTTAACGCCATATTTCATAGTATTTTAGCAGAAACATGAAATGTGAATGTCAGATTTTTAGGCCACCAGATTGGACATGACAGGAGATTGATTTTTCAGAACAAACAAAGATAGGATATGTTTGATATTCCAGCAACTGTGAATGTACATTTATCTTAGCTGAAGGGTAATTAGAATACTGTCTTATACATTCATTTTCTATTGAGTCCACTTCCATATGCTTGTCAGTGTATGCACATATACGTGACAAGATTAATAGAGAACTTTATGAGAAAAACGTGACATCAGGGCCTGATGTGGCAGTGTCAGCAATTTGAATAGCTAAGTCACATGTACAGAAGAAGGAACCTTATAATATACTGGTACATGTTGATCCACTGGATATGATGTGAAAGTAAGAAATTGTAAGACAGAAGATACTTATGATGTTCAAATGAAACTTTGCACAGAAGCAGAAAAGTCAGCTCTGATTTTTGACCTCTCTTTGCAATTTGTAATCTTGCATTTGTTAATATCTACACAATTGCACCCTCTGTTTTTTTTATCAGTGTCCTGACGCACTACTATAATATTCTTGAAGCTAGCTTGAAGTTTTTAGTTTATCTTTTCTGTCGTCATGAGAAAATGTTTATTCATGTCCCAGAATATACAAGGCAAGAAACATATTTCACCTTGGCTGTTATCAGTACTTGTAATTAATGGATTTGTACTATGTTTTGTGTTTGGTTCTTGTGCTAATATTGTTGACAAAATTTGTTTTCCATACAGAGGAGATGAAACAACTGCTTAATTATAATGGCATTGCAGTGTTGTATTTGAATTTTAATTTAGCAGTCTGTGATTGAGCAGAATAATTTGTCTTGAATATGTTTTCCTTTCCCTGGAAGTTTGCTGTTGTTTGCAAGTCTATGTGCTGCATGCTGGTTAGGCTGGCTCTGGCATAATGAATTCTAATAGTTGCTCATTTCGGTTGTAAATCCTACATAAAGAGCAGTATTTCCCAAAGTATTTGCATGGAGGAAGCCCCAAAATAATTTTTCCTATAACAGAAAAACTCTACCTTCATTGGCAGAGTTTCTTTAGGATACAAAAAATTTACAGGCCAGCAGAAGCTGATAGTAGGGAGATATTTGTCACTGTCAGTGAGGTGTTTCTTTAATGATAGAAGCAAACAGAGACTTAGTGCCACTGAATGTAACTTTAAATATGAATTGACCAGAACAAAACAAGATGTAGTTGGTATTTCCAATTGCTTTACAGAAATTCACCAATTGGAATTGTTTATAGCATTTAACAATTTTTTACTTGTTTATTCCATGATTTCTTTTGGGACTCCTAATGATTTTCTGTGGAAGGTTCCACAGAACATTCGTTGGGAAGCACTAATATAGAGGGTGGAGTTTCTTTCAAATTGTGGTGGTCATTGGCAGTTGTGTGTTGCAGTCTTACTTGCCTGCAGTCCTTGGAGCTGCGTGAAAACCTGTTAAAGTCCCTCCCAGAGTCCTTGTCTCAACTGTCCAAACTAGAGAGGCTGGACCTTGGGGACAATGAAATTGAGGAACTGGTAAGTAAAGTGCTTGGATGCTCAGACACTGGACAGACCATCAGTATGTTCTTTGCTTGGCAACCCAACCATGGCATTTACATGTGATGTTAAGAAAGTCCAGCTACTAAAATTTAACTTTGATACATAAATATAATTTAATTTTAACATTTGATTCCTTTGCTGTCACTTCAACTGTATGGTATATATCATCACATATCCTCACCTGAAGTTATAATCTTAATGCTTTTTCAGTCCATTGGAGTCTGTTCAGAATCTGGTCCCTTCTGACACAGTATTCAAAATATTAACAATTCAGCAGCAAGTTAAAATTTATGTAACCTTTCAAAGTGAATTTTCTGTAGTTGTCATATCTCAAATTCATACTGTGTAAATTGTGTAGTAATTCTGCATTTATTTAATATAAGCCATTCTTTTCATGAGCAGTAACAAACCTTAAACCATGTGCACACACTAGCAGTAACAAACCCAAATCTTGGTTGCATATGTGAGGACCATTCATGAATGTAGTATGTCAGCAACTGTTAAGTTCTTGGAATCACTGAACTTACAGGTCAGGTAATTCACTTATCTATGTCTATTGGGTAAGAGGTTTTGATATGTTATTCTTCTTGAGGGATTTTTGCTTTCTCCCTTTCCACATTAGATCAGGTAGTCAACATATTCTTTCTTCATATAAGGCAGTAGTGAACACATGCATTCGTTAGTTGATCATCTGTCACTCTGAGCCCAAATTATTTTCACTACACTGACAAGGTTATATTTCTTTGATTTGTGTTTTTGCAGCCACATCATATTGGAAATCTTCCATCACTTCAGGAACTTTGGTTGGATCACAATCAGCTGCAGCATCTACCTCCTGTAAGTACTGTTTTGTTCATACTGGATTATGTCTTTACTACTTGTATTACATGAGGTCCAGAAATAGTGGAAGGGTATTTTCAAGTTCAGTCCTCTGACAGGACACCAGTTATCATGACTGTCTTTTTGTGGTTTTTCACAGCCCTTCCTAACAAATACCAGGATTTTACTGTAATTGCACCTTGGCCTTTTCCTTCCAAGTTTTCTCCAGTTTTTCAGTTACTATTCTTTCTACCATTTGGTTCTAAATAGTCTGAGAAATTGATGGTCATGGAATAAATGAATTTAAGACATTTCTGTAAATGGTGATACTTCTAACTGGAATTGTTTGGTATTAATTGTTTGAGTTAATATCAGGAGGTGGACAAAGGCACGTACTGTTAGGGCATGAGATTGCAGGCTTGGATCCTGCTTGGGGTTAGAAAATTGGGTGCTTGTTTTTTTATTTTTTTGTAATGTTAAGATTTCACAGTTTCTAATTCATGTTTTGTTGAAGCAAAAGAAATGTAGGTGTTGCCTATAATGAAGTGGCCCATCTGACACCATTCGGCCCCGACCCATTTCATGCTGACACTCAACTTTACCCGATTCACCTCAACCATGACCTGACCAAATCTGACGACTAATTCATGTACAACAAAACTTTCATATGTGTTTCTAGTCACTACTCGAAGTTAAGTTTTGTGTTGGAAATATGTAGGGTCATCATTTTTTTGACCTCAGTTGCCTGTCACATTTTTTAAATTGTGTGTGTGATATGTTGAGCCCACTGACTGGCTTGTTTCCACATTGCACATCCCAGATTTCTCATTATTATATGAACTTGTCTGCAGTCATGTGGCTTCTGTCGGAGTAACATATTTTTGTATAGTGCACAGACTAAACAGATTTCTGAGAGGTGATGACATAAATTTGGTCAAAGATTGTCTGATGTGACTCTTCAAATAGGACAGCAATTTACGAATACAGTAAAATCCCAATTTCATGTTCCTGCATTCTGGGTTTTTTGCAAGTTTACATATTTTTTGTATGACCCTAGTCAAATGCCCATAAGAACAATGTTTCTCAGATTTGAAAGTTTCCGGATTTTGTGCTGTTTTAGTTGGTCCCCACAGAAATGTGAAATTGGCATTTTATTGTATGTGTAAGAGGTTTTGAACAACAGGTTGCATTTTGGATAGTAAGAGGACACACACAAGACATTTACTGAGGTAAACTGGACCAAATTGGTGCCTAGAGACCTTTCAGAGAAAATCACTGGCTAACCTTGCAAAGGAAATGGGTGTCTTTGTTTCATCAGCATGAAGTACAATATACCTTTTGCATTTTCTTCAGTGTTAGACAATGTAGTTCACAGACTGGTATATCTGTGAGGTGATGCTCAAGAAATATACCCCACATGTGTTCTGTTTAGAGATGAGGCTTGGATTTGTCTGAAATGCATGTGGTTTGGCATGTTAATTTGTGAAGGGCCATTACTTGATGTAACAGTTTGTGTGTGATGTGCTGTAAATGTAACTAGGATTATTGGGCCCAATTATATATGAGACCATAAATTGACACTGTTATATTTACATGCATTCTAGACACAGTTTCTTTGAACACCTCACTTATCTGAGATAACCTTTTTCTGTTTTCATCAGTACAGCACAGCACCTGACATCACGAATGACTGTGTGGGTTGTTTGAAAAGTGTTTTTAGTGACAGAATAATAAGCAGAGAATTGTAGTCTCCTTGTTTGCAGTATCTGATCCCATGTGATTTTTGCTTTTGTGGCATGTTAGAGGGTAAAGAGTATTGTAATATTCCTCACATGGAAGAGAATCAGAAAGAAAGCATTCAGAATACAGTGTTTTTAATTTCATTGCAAGAATTTCAGCATGCATTGAAAAATGTTTTCTTTAAGGGTGACATGTCTGTGATCTTGAGTGTAGCCTCTTCATTTCATTGTTCAAATATTTTGAGTAAAAGCCTAGATTGAACCCCTTGATGTCGGGATTAATTCCATGTGCGACCTGTAGAACAGAGGATTTAATTTTTTTCTAACAAACTCTTTTACAGAAAAGAACAAAAACAAAATGGAAATAAACCAACAGGTCTGTAAAAGAATGGCCCTAATTGGCTGATGCATATGCTGTGTTAGGAAGTTCAACCCTGCTGTAACACTGTATGCATCATTCGGTGCCAAAGGTTAACCACAGTACATTGAACTAAAACGCTTGATCTCCACTCATGGTAAACTTGAATTGTGGTGATCTACCACATCCCCTGCTGTCTTTTTTAGGGTGGTGCATGATATAAAATAAAGAAATTTGTCAGCGCTTGGAACAGGTGTAGTTTGCAAGTTACTACTTCTTAACATGTTGCAGGAGATTGGCAACCTGAAGAAGCTGGTTTGCCTGGATATCTCTGAGAACCGGTTAGAAGATCTTCCAGATGAGATTGGAGGTCTTGCAAGCCTCACTGATCTTCATTTATCTCAGAATGTAATAGAGTCTTTGCCTGATGGGTTGGGAAACCTACAGAAGTTAACAATTCTCAAGGTAGATCAGAATAGGCTGGCCATGCTGAATTCAAACATTGGCAAGTAAGTAGCTTGTTGCATTTGTATATAGTTTGGGCTTTACAGTGTTAACTTTAGTTTGTACCTTGGCAGCTGTCATTGTGCACCTATCTAACATTTATTTTAACTCCCAGTTTGGAGATAACATTGTTTTTGTGTTCCATCTGCCCTGTACCTTTCCAGTTAACGTTCGCTGCAGCTGTTTAAATGCCCATGGGCGTTAAAATGCTAGCCATTTAGAGGGTCCACAGCTTCTTTCATGATTTCAGTAAAAAAATAATTACACAAAAACTATATGAGATAAAGACTTTAAATTTAGAACATACCTTCTGTAATGTTTCAGCATGTGATATCGTGTATAGCAGCCTTTTGGATGCAGAGGAACACCACACTGAGCACAGAAAATTCTAGTTTCTTTCTTGATATTTTTTTGCACACACAGTCAACATTTTCGTGTTGGCGTTTTATCATTTTTTGTGGGTGGAATATGGACCAGTTTGTGATTCTTTAGTTTTCCATCAAGCCTGCCAGGGGGGGGGTCATTTTTTGGGGCACGTTTTGTTGGAGTAGGTGTAGATGTTCTACTCGAGCCTTGTGACTCGTCAGATGATGACAGTGATACAGCATCTGATGTGTGTATCAGATTTTCTGTGATATCTGGCATGAAATCTAGGAATGATTTGCGGGAATTAGGATTATTCTTTGAAAAGGTAACATAACTGTTGAAAAGGCAACACTGGAGAAGATAGAAAAATACTCTCTTAGGCCACTTGACAGTTTTACGAATGAATGGGTAGTGAGCCAGATACTGGTCTGCTGTATCAACACCACACATATGAGTTTTGTAATCTATGACGCATTTAGGTTTCTTCTTTGCCACACCCGTTCGTCTGCTTGTTGTTTAAATTACTTCAGCTGTATGGAGTGTTGAAATCATATTTACAAGCCTCTTATCTAGGTGTGAGATGAGTATTATTTCCTGGTTCCTACGAAAAGTGACCTCGCCTTTCTTAAACATTTTGCCTCTTCTATCATGTCTTTCGGTAATCCACAATTCACTCTGATTGTTCAACAGACTCTAATTAATTTCTGTAATAATTCGTTTGTTTGATGGACACTATTATAATAATTGTCTTGGTATAAGTGGTAACCCTTCTCTTCATAAGGCTCAAGTATAAAGCCCACCGTTTCAGTTAAAGGTCCACATTTACCATCATAAATCTGCAAGTTACAAATATATCCAGTTGAACTTTCACAAACCATCCATACCAGTATGCCGTACTTTGTAATTTTGCCTGGGTTA
>Ga0131853_10016725_pt1 | contig 13368 bp, 9 predicted proteins | sample TergutLab28metaG_FD_92764 | JGI IMG/M metagenome (GOLD analysis project Ga0131853, IMG submission 92764) | Labiotermes labralis P1 segment gut microbial communities from Petit-Saut dam, French Guiana - Lab288 P1 (version 2) (version 2) | ecosystem: Host-associated > Arthropoda: Insects >...
CCGCCGGGGCGTCGGTGCCGGTCAGCACCGGTACCGGCTCCCGGCGGGCGGCCCGCCAGGTCCCGTAGGCCGCCGCACGGGCGACGGCCGCGGCCGCCGCGTCAGGGGTGGCGTACACGGGCACCCGGCCGCACCGGGACTCCAGCAGGCGGACCGATTCGGCCTGACCGAGCCGGACCGCGGCCAGCGGGACCGTGACGGCGGCGTCGGCGATGGCCGCCTCCAGGTCGCCGGTGGCGGCGGTCGGCAGCACGGGCACGATCAGCGCGTCCACGTCCTCGTCGGCGGACAGCGTCTCCAGCACCTGGCGGAAGGCGGCGGACGGCACCGTCGCGGTGGTGTCGACCGGCCCGGTGACGGCTCCGCCGCCGGGGACGAGCGCCTCCAGCTTCCGCCGGACCGGGGCATGCGGATGATGCACCGCCAGGCCGAGGTCGGCGCAGGCGTCGGCGGCGAGCACACCCGCCCCGCCGACATTGCTCACGATCGCGACGGTGCGGCCGGACGGCGGCCGCTGGGTGGCCAGCAGCGCCGCCGCGTCCACCAGTTCGCCCAGGGTCCGGGTCGCGATAATCCCGGCCTGCCCGAACAGCGCCTCCCGGCTGATCATGGGCGACGCGACCGCCGCCGTGTGCGAGGCCGCGGCGCGCTGGCCGTCGGTGCTCCGCCCCGCGTGCACGGTCAGCACCGGCATCTTCCCGCCGACCCGCCGGGCGGTCCGGGCGAACTTGCGCGGGTTCCCGAAGGACTCGATGTAAAGGACGGCGAGTTCCGTGACGCCGTCGGACTCCCACCACATCAGCATGTCGTTGCTGGAGACGTCGAGCTTGTTGCCGACCGACGCGAACGACGAGATGCCGATGCCGAGGCGGGACAGCTGCTCCACGATCGCGAAGCCGACGCCGCCCGACTGCATGACCAGGCCGACGGTTCCCCGGGCGGGCCGCGAGGCGGCGAAGGTCGCGTCCAGGCCGAGGGCGGGCACGGCGATGCCGAAGCAGTTCGGGCCGATCAGGCGGATCCCGTGCCGGCGGCACACCGCGAGCAGGGCGGCGGAGGCGGCGGCGCCGAGCCCCGCGGTGAGCACGACCAGGCCGCGGACGCCCGCCTGTCCGCATTCGTCGGCGACGCCCGGGACGGCCGGTCCCGGCACGGCCACGACCGCGAGGTCCGGAGTCTCGGGCAGGTCGGCGACGCTGGGGAAGCACCGTATGCCGTCGATTTCGGTCGCGTGCGGATTGACGGCGTACAAGCCGCCGACATAGCCGCCGTCCCGGATGTTCCCCAGGACGGCCCGGCCGACCGTGCCCGGACGGCGGCTGGCGCCGATCACCGCCACCGTCCCTGGCGCGAACACCGGACGCAGGCTCTCCACCCCGGCGAACCGTTCGCGGACGCTCACCGTGTCGAGGTAGGCGTCCATCTGCCCGCCCGCGTCGTCGGCCGGGAGCGGGATGGTGACGGCGATGGTCCCGTCCTCCCGTTTCCGGCGGACGGGCAGGCCAGCGTCCCGGAACACCTGCAGCATGGCCATGTTCTCGCCCAGCGTGTCCGCGGTGAAGGCCGTGAGGTGCCGGGCCCGGGCCAGCGACACGAGGTGCTCCAGCAGCAGCGTCGCGATGCCCCGGTGGTGCATGGTGTCCGCGACGGCGAACGCCACCTCGGCCGTGGTCGTGCCCGGCGTGACCTCGTAACTGGCGACCCCGGCCACGGTGCCGTCGCAGGTGGCGAGCAGAGTGGCGTGATCCGGGCCGGGCTGGCGGCAGACCCGCTCCGCCTCCCGTGCCGGGGCCCGCCGGTCCAGGCTGAAGAACCGGAGGTAGGAGTTCTCCGGCGACATGGACTCGTGCATCTCCCGGACCGCTTCGCGGTCCGCGGCCGTGGGCTGGCGGATCAGTGCCGTCGTGCCGTCCGCCAGCAGGACGTAGGCCCCGGCGTTCCCCTGCTCGCCCATGGTCAGAAGAGCCGGGCGGCGCCGGAGACGGGCTCCAGGGGCCCGGTGGTCGCCGGCGGCCTCGGCGTCAGGTCCCGCACGGTGAGTCCCGCCGCCTTGCTCTTTACCCGGTGATGCATGATGCCCCCCGCCTTCCCCGGACGGTCGATGTCCAGGGCCTCCTTCACGTCCGTGACCTCGGCGTTCATCGCGATGGCCCCTCTGTGATGCTCATTCCGCAGCCTGCCGTCCGTTAACCGTCCCCGGGACGGGCCGTAGGTCCTGCGGAAGCCGGCGAAAGGCCCGTAGCCGCCCGGCGGCCCCGGGCCGAACCTGGAAGAGCAGACCCGGAGGTGAGGGCGATGAACGGCAGGAAGCGGGAACCGCGGGCTTCGGCGCTGGGGCGGTTCGTCCGGGGGCGGCGCCTGGACCGTAATCCGCTGCGCCGGGCGTCCGACCGCGTGGAGACGGTGCTGCTGGCGGCACTCGCGGTCGGCTTCGCGGCGGGCGCGCCGTTCGCCGCCATGGCGTCGGGCTCGTGGGAGCACTCGTCCGCGCTGCGGGAGCAGGCCTCGCAGGAGGCCTCGTGGCGCCTGGTCCCCGCCGTCGTGCTCGGGTCGACGGCCCCGGACATGGTCCCGGACTCGGGGGGCGCCGCCGGGGGCTTCGAGGCGGCCGCCCGGTGGAAGGCCCCGGACGGCGGGAGCGTGGCCTCCCGGATCCCCGTGCCGGCTGGCACGCGGCCGGGGACGGCCATCCGGATCTGGGTCGCCCGCGACGGCACCCTGGTCCAGGCCCCGCTGAGAGACTCCCAGATCCCGGCCCGGATCGCGCTCGCCGAGGCCGACGCGGTGACGGCGCTCGCGGCCGGGCTCGCCGGGGGCGCCCTGCTCGCCCGGTGGTCGCTCAACCGGCGCAGGCTCGCCGCCTGGGAAACGGAATGGCGGTCGGCCGGGCCGCGGTGGACGACCCGGGCCTGAAGTTCGTCCGGTTCGCGAACTCTCAGGCCCTATACGGGGGTAACCCGCGACGCTATCCTGGCGACACGTCCGTCACCAGGAAGGACTAATGGGGTGGAACCTGGTGAGATGGGCCGTCGTGACCTGCTGCCGCAGTTCCAGCTCGACGACCTTCTGCTGGAACTGCAGGGTCGGCTGCAGACTGTCCTGTCCGCGCGCGACCGCATGCGAGGGCTGCTCGACGCGGTCATCGCGGTCAGTTCCGGCCTGGACCTGCCGTCCACGCTGCGCCGGATCGTCGAGACGGCGGTCCACCTGGTGGACGCCACCTACGGCGCGCTCGGGGTCGTCGGGAACGGCGACGCCGGAACGGGCCCGCGGCTAGCCGAGTTCATCACGGTCGGCCTGGACGCGGACCAGATCAGCCTGATCGACCACTGGCCCGAGGGACGCGGCCTGCTCGGCCAGCTTATCGACGACCCGCGCCCGCTGCGGCTGGCCAGCATCCCCGGGCACCCGGCCTCGTCCGGCTTCCCGGCCGGCCACCCGCCCATGCGGAGCTTCCTGGGTGTCCCGGTGCGGGTCCGCGACGAGGTATTCGGCAACCTGTACCTGACCGACCGGCGGGGCGGCGGCGCGTTCACCGAGGACGACGAGACGGTGCTGATGGCGCTCGGCGCCGCGGCGGGCGTCGCGATCGAGAACGCGCGGCTGTACGAGGCGGCCCGGAAGAGCCAGCGGTGGATCGCCGCCAGCGCCGCGGTCGTGACCGCGCTGCTGTCCGGCACCGGGCCCGACCAGGTCCTGGCGGACATGACCCGGCACGCGCTCGAGCTGTCCGCCGCCGACCTGGCGATGCTGGCGCTGCCGGACGACGAAGGACACCGGCTCACCATCACCTACGCCGAGGGCGACGGCGCGGACCGGGTCCGCGCCCTGACCATCCCCCGGGACACGTCGCTGTCCGGCACGGTGCTGTCCACCGGGACCACCGCTACCAGCCCCGACATGGCCAGCGACGGCCGCGTATCCCCCACCGCCCGCGCCGCGATGAACCACGTCGGCCCCGCGGTGGTGTTCCCGGTGGGAAACGGGCGCGGCGTGCTCACCCTGGGACGCCGGCGCGGCGCCCCGGCGTTCACGGAGGCGGACACGGTGCTTATGACGACCTACGCCGCCCAAGCCGGGGTCGCGCTCGAGCTCGCGGCGAGCCGGGCCGAGGCCGAACGGCTGACGGTGTACCGGGACCGGGACCGCATCGCCCGCGACCTGCACGACCTGGTCATCCAGCGGCTGTACGCCACCGGCATCTCGCTGGAGGGCGCGGTGCCGATGATCACCAGGCCCGAGGTCGCCAGCCGGGTGTCGCGCGCGGTGGACTCCACGGACCAGACCATCAAGGACATCCGCGCGGCCATCTTCTCCCTGCAGGAGCGGGCCCCCGGGCCTCGCACCGACCTGCGCGGGGCGATCATCAGCCTCGTCGACGAGATGACCCCGCTGCTGGGCTTCGACCCGTCGCTGCGCCTCGGGGCGGGGCTGCGCGCCGTGGCCGACGAGGACGGGCCGGCCGAGCAGGCCCTGGCGGCGCTGCGGGAAGCGCTGTCCAACGCGGCGCGGCATTCCGGTGCCACGGCCGTCGACGTGACCGTGGACGTGACCTCCGACGACAATCTGTCCGTCCTCGTCACCGACGACGGCGTGGGCATTCCCGACGGCGTCTCCCGCAGCGGCCTGCGCAACCTGGCCGCCCGGGCCAGCACCCTGGGCGGCACCTTCCGGCTGTCGCCGGCCCCGGCCGGCCCTGACGGGCATAAGCCCCCGGACCGGCCCGGGACCCGGCTGGAGTGGCTCGTCCCGCTCCAGGTCCCCGCCGTCCCCGCCGCGCCGCGGTGACCGCCTGAAGCCCGTCCTAACGTCGTGCCTGAAGCGAGGCATACCGAAGTGGTCGTCCCTCACCAGGCCCGCTGAGGCGCCTCACCCCCGGCGGGGGCCCCAGCGGCCGCGCTCGGCCGCGGCCAGGAACCGGGCGGCCTCCGCGTTGAAGCTGTCCGGTTCCTCCAGGTTGACCGGGTGCCCGGTGTTCGGGGAGATCCACAGGCCGGCCCGGGGCAGGACCCGTTTGAGGAAGAGGTTCACCTCGATGACCGCGTCGTCCTCGTCCCCGACGGCCAGCAGGACGGGCACGTCGAGGTCCCTGAGCTCGGCCTCGGAGTCGAACAGGGACGGCCTCCGGGCCTGGTAGTTCCGCAGCGTCAGGGACGACCCCAGGGCCGAGTGCTCGGCCAGGCGGGTCTTGAACTCCGCCCAGCCGCGGGGGTCCTTGGCCAGGAGCTGGGTCCGGGCCGGGCCCAGGGTGTAGGTGTCGGCGCCGGCCTCCATGCCGTCGCGCAGCATCCGCCCGGCGTCCGCCCGGGCGCGGGCGGCGTAGGCGTCCCGTTCCGCGCCGGTCCGCGTCGACCCGGAGCCGCCGCTGGCGAACAGGAGCGACCGCACCCGGCCCGGGTAGCGCAGGGCGAACTGGAGCCCGGCGTAGGCGCCCATGCTGAGCCCCACGATGTGGGCCGCGTCGATCCCGAAGCCGTCCAGGATGGCCCTCAGGTCCTCGCGGTGACGCTCGTAGCCGTAGGCGCCGCCGTCGGACGGCACGCCCGAGGGCGGGTAGCCCCGCGCGTTGTAGGTGATGCACCGGTAGTCCCGGCTGAACCGCCGGACCTGCGCCTCCCAGGCCCGGTAGTCCGCCGCGAACTCGTGGACGAAGACGACCGGCGTGCCCGTGCCCGTCTCCTCGGCGTACAACTGGACGCCGTCGCTGTCGATATATGGCATAACACACGAATGGTCCGTCGGGCCCCGGCGGATATCAAGGGGCAATTAACTGACATATCCTTGAAACACGACAATGACGTTGATCAATATACGCTGCCCGGCGAAAAGGAAACCTGACAGGCATGAGGCTCTACCTCGCGCGGCACGCGCAGACCTACAGCAACGTCACCCGGGCCCTGGACACGGCCTGCCCGGGCGCCGAACTCACCGGCCTCGGGCTCCGGCAGGCGGACCGGCTGGCCGGCCGGCTGGCGGGGGTGACGCTCGCCGCCGTGGCGGCCTCGCCCCTGCGCCGGGCGCAGCAGACGGCGGCGCCGCTGGCCGGCGCCCGCGGCCTGGCCGTCTCCACGTTCCCGGGGCTGCGCGAAGTTGACGCCGGCGAGCTGGAGATGCGAACCTCGGACGAGGCCACCGAACGCTACGTCGCGCTGCTGCACGCGTGGGCGGACGGCGACCTGGACGCCCGTCTGCCGGACGGGATCAGCGGGCACGAGTTCACCGGCCGGTACGACGAGGCGGTACGGGCCCTGGAGGAGGAGGTGCTCCAGGCCGGGGGCGGGGACGCGCTCGCGGTCAGTCACGGGGCGGCGATCCGCGTCTGGGCGGCCCTGCGCTGCCGCGGGGTGGACCCCGTGGCGGTCTCGCGGCGCAGGCTGGCCAACACCGCGGTCATCGTCCTCGAGGGCTCGTCCCGGGACGGCTGGCACCTGGCCCGGCGCATCGAGGACCACCTGCCGTCCGCCGAGCCGCAGCCGGCGTCCGGGGCCGCCCCGCTCTGGTAATGACCGGAAGTGATGTTATCTTTGAGGGAAATAGCCTCTTACAGGCCTCCGATCCCGTTTTGACCGCTTGCCCGTACCGGCGCGCGGTCTCCCCGGGACCGGAATACGGGGGTATTCAGGCCTGGTGAGGTATACGGGGGATTGAATGAATCACTCAGGCACGCCTTCCGGCGGCTTTCCCGCCGTCGGGAACCCGGACGAGGTTCTCGTCGGCCATGACGAGATCCGCCGCGTCACCGAACGGCTGCGCGACAGCGCCGCCGGGGACTGGATGGCGCTGGAGGCCTTCGAGGTCCCGCTGCCCGGCCGGGGAGCGATCGACGTCCCGCCGCCCCGGCGGGAGGGCATCCGCATGCGCACCGTCTACGACGAGCGGTTCCTGCGGGACCCGGCCGGCCTGCAGATCATCCACGCCCGGGTCGCCGCGGGAGAGGAGGCCCGGATCCACGCCCGGATCGACTACCGGCTCCGGCTGGCCGACGACCGCTCCGGGCTCGTGGTCATGACGCCGGCCTGGGCGGGCTTCGCCCTGCTCATCCGCTCGGCCCCGGTCATGACCCGGCTGTCCCGCCAGTTCGCGCGGATGTGGGACCACGCGGTGCCGTTCGAGGCGGTGCGGTCGTTCCCGGCGGCCGTCCGCGGCCCGGTCTGGGACGACGACCCGGCTCCGTGGTCCGGATTAGCTCTCCTGGCCGGCCGCGAGCGCGGCGAGCGCGGCGCCGTCGAGGCGCTGCACGGTCCAGCCGTCCATGCCCACCGCGCCGATGGACCGGTAGAACCCGATGGACGGCTCGTTCCAGTCCAGGACCGACCACTCGAACCGCCGGTAGCCCCGCTCGGCGCACAGCCGGGCCAGGGCCTTCAGCAGCGCCTTCCCGTAGCCGTTGTCGCGCTCGGCCTCCTCGACGAACAGGTCCTCGAGGTAGATCCCGTTGCGGCCCGTCCAGGTCGAGTAGTTCAGGAACCACACGGCGATCCCGACGATCCGCGCGTCTTTCTCCACCACGTGCGCGAACACCGACGGCGCGCCGCCGAACAGGGTCTCGCGCAGTCCGGCCGCGGTCGTCTCCACCGCGTCCGGTTCCCTCTCGTACGCCGCCAGGGCCCGGATGCACTCCAGGATCCCGTCCTCATCCCCCGGGCGCGCCCGGCGCAGGACCGCGCCGCCAGCGAGCCTCTGTTCTTTCTCAGCCACCAGGAGATCCTATAATTCCCCGCATGCTGCTCGGGAAAATCGCGTCGAAGGCATGGTCTCTCCCCCCGGCCCGGAACGAGGTGACGATCACCCGCGGCATCCGGATCCCGATGTCGGACGGCACGGAGCTGATCGCCGACCACTACTCCCCCGTCACCCGGCGCCCCGCCGCGACCGTCCTGGTCCGCACCCCCTACGGCCTGTCGATGCCGGCCAGCCTGCAGAACGCGCACCTCATCGCCGAGCGCGGCTACCACGTCCTGTACGTGTCCTGCCGGGGCACGTGCGGCTCCGGGGGAGCCTTCGACCCCGGGCGGCACGAGGCCGCCGACGGGCAGGACTGCGTCGCCTGGCTGCGGGAGCGCGACTGGTTCGACGGGCGCCTGGTCACGTTCGGGATGAGCTACCTCGGTTTCGCCCAGTGGGCCCTGGCCATGGACCCGCCGCCCGAGCTGCGGGCGGCGGTCGTCCTGGTGGGGCTGCACGAGTTCGGCCGCTCCGTCCACGGCGGCGGGCCGTTCGGCCTGCACAACACGCTGTCGTGGGCCGGGCACATGGCCGTCCAGGAACGGGGCCGGCCCGCGGACCGGTTGATGCGCCTGGCCGTCGGCGATCGCCGCCTGCGCGCGGCGATGGCCGCCAACCCGATCGCCGACGCGGCCCGGACGCTGCTGCGCGGGGAATCGGAATGGTTCGAGGACTGGATGAGCTCCCGGGCCGACGACCCCTACTGGGAGCCTCGGAGCTGCGCGGCCGCCCTGGAGAAGATCGAGGCACCGGTCCTCCTGGTCGGGGGCTGGCAGGACCTGTTCCTGCGCCAGACCCTGGCCCAGTACCGGGCCCTGTCCGAACGCGGCGTGACCACCCGGCTGGTCGTCGGGCCGTGGGCTCACCTGGACGTCGCGGTCCGGGGCGGCGGCGTCGTGATGCGGGAGGCGCTGGAGTGGCTCGACCGGTACGCCGGGCCGGACGCTCCGGAGGTCTCCGCGGGCGGGCAGGCGTCGGTGCGGGTCCACGTCGGCGGGGCGGGCTGGCGGGACCTGGCCGGCTGGCCGCCGCCCGCCTCCGCCGGGCAGCCCTGGGGACTGCGTCCCGGCGGGCGCCTGGTCCCGCCCGGAACCCCGCGGGAGGATCCTGACGCCGGGGACCGGTTCCGCTACGACCCGTCCGACCCGACGCCCGCGGTGGGCGGGGCGATCATGTCCCGCGGCGCGGGCGTCCGCGACAACCGCGGCCTCGAGGCCCGGCCCGACGTCCTCGTCTACACCAGCGAGCCCCTTCAGGCGCCGCTGGAGGTCGCGGGCGAGGTCATCGCGGAGATCGACCTGGAACGGGACAACCCGTACGCCGACGTGTTCGTCCGGCTGTGCGACGTGTCCCCGGACGGCCGCTCGGCGAACGTGTGCGACGGGATCGTCCGGCTCACCGGCGGCGACCCGCTCCGGTCGACGGTCACGGTGTCGGCCAGCAGCGCCGCCCACCGGTTCGCCCCGGGCCACCGGGTCCGGGTCCAGGTGTCCGGCGGCGCCCATCCCCGGTTCGCCCGCAACCCGGGCACCGGCGCCCTCGACGCCGGCCCGGCCGAGCTCCGCGACACCCGCTACCGGGTCCGCCCGGACTCGGCGGTCATCCTGCCGGTCCTCCGGCCGCCAGGGTGACGGCCACTCCGGCCGCGGCCGCCGCGAGCAGGGTCACGACAGCGCCCCGGCGCAGCGGGAGGAGCAGGAGCAGCGCGGCGGCCAGGACCGCGTACTGCCAGGGATAGGCCAGGGCCCGGGTCAGCGTGACCGCCGAGCCGAGGATGGCCCCGATGGCGGCGGGACCCGCGCCCTCCAGGAACGCCCGGGCCCTCAGGTCGCCGCGGATCCGCTCGAACCGGGGTCCTCCGGCCAGCACGATCGCGAATGACGGGGCGAAGGCGACCGCGGCCCCGAGCAGGCCCCCGGCGATCCCGGCGGCGCCGTAGCCGACGGCGGCGACGGTCAGCACGACCGGCCCGGGGGTGACCTGGCCCAGCGCGACCGCGTTCAGGAACTCGGCGCCGGTCAGCCAGTGATAATGGGTGACCACGTCGGCCTGCATCAGCGGGATGATCACGAACCCGCCGCCGAACGACAGGGCGCCGACCTTGAACGCCTCCCAGGCCAGCGCCGCCAGCACTCCCCCGCCCGTCGCGAGAACGACCGGGGCGGCCAGGACACCGGGCAGGCGGGTGCCCGCGGCCCGCGTGTTGCTGTTATCAAGAAGGCGGCCGGATCCGGGACGGCGGACCGCCAGCTCGGTCACGCCGCAGGCCAGCAGCACCAGGACCAGCCACGCCCCGATCAGCGCGACCGCGGCCAGGCCGGCGGCCAGGTAGAGCCCCCAGCGGGCGGCGGAGGCCCGGTTGCGCCAGCTGGCGCCCAGCAGCGCCCAGCCCGCGTTGACCGCGACCGCGGGGACGGCCGCGCCCGCTCCGGCTCCGGCGCCCAGGACCCACAGGGGCGCCGCCCCGGCCACGAACAGGACCGACAGGGCCATGATGACGACCAGTCCCGGCACGATGAACGCGGCCCCGCCGACGAGGGCGCCGGCCCGGCCGCGCAGCCGCCAGGCGCAGAGGATGGCCAGCTGGGTCGAGGCCGGGCCCGGCATCAGGTTGCAGACGGCGATGGCGTCCTCGAACTCGGCGGCGTCCATCCAGCCTTCGCGTTCCACGCAGAGCTGCCGCAGAAGGCGGATGTGGGTGGGAGGACCGCCGAACCCGGTGCACCCGATCCGGCCCCATTCGCGCAGCACCGTGCGCAGCGGCACCATGCCGGGGATACTACGCCCGCGGCTCGTACCGGCGCGGCGGGAAGGCGGCGGCGACGAGCGCGCGCAGGTCCTCCAGGCCGCCGGCCACCGCGCCGGAGGCCCGGGCCTGGACGAGGATGTTGCCGATCGCGGTCGTCTCGGCCGGGCCGGCCAGGACCGGGAGCCCGCTGAGGTCCGCCGTCGCCTGGCACAGCAGGGCGTTGCGGGCGCCGCCGCCGACCAGGTGGATGACGCCGGGGGCGCGGCCCGCCAGGCGCGCGGCCTCCGCCACGGTGCCGGCGAACGCCTGCGCCAGGCTCTCGACGATGCTCCGCGCGTACTCCGGCCTCGTCCGCGGCCCCTTCGCGTCGCGTTCGGCGAACCACGCGTCGATGCGGGCGGGGATGTCCCCGGGCGCGAGGAACCGCGGGTCGTCGACGTCGAAGAGCGGGACGGGCCCCGGGACCGCGGCGGCCGCCTCCAGGAGCCCGGTCAGGCCGGGCTCGTCCCACGACCGCAGCGACTGCGACAGCAGCCACAGGCCCGTCACGTTGCGCAGGAACCGGGTCCGGCCGTCAACCCCGCCCTCGTTGGTGAAGTTCGCGGCGCGCGCGGCCGGCGTGAGCACCGGCTCGTCGAGTTCGAGGCCGACCAGCCCCCAGGTGCCGCACGAGATGTAGGCGAAGTCGCGGCCCGCGGCCGGGACGGCGGCCACCGCCGAGGCGGTGTCGTGCGACCCGACGGTGACCACGCTCAGCGGGCGGCCGACTCGCTGGCTGACGGCGTCCCGCGTCCGCCCGGCCGGCGTGCCGGGATCGGTCAGCGGCGGCAGGAGCCGGGCCGGAACGCCGGCCCGCCCGGCGAGCCCGGTGTCCCACTCCCGGGTCGCGGCCGCGAGGAGGCCGGTGGTGGAGGCGTTGGTGCGCTCGGCCGTCACGGTGCCGGTCAGCCAGTACCCGAGCAGGTCCGGGATCAGCGCGACGGTGTCGGCGGCGTCGAGGAGCCCGTCGTCGGCCGCCAGCTGGTAGAGGGTGTTGAACGGCAGGTGCGCCAGGCCGGTGCGCTCGTACAGCTCGGCCGGGCTGACCTTCGCGTGGACGCGGGCGACGCCGCCGGCGCAGCGGCCGTCACGGTAGTGGTACGGGAGGCCGAGGAGCCGGCCGTCGCGCAGCAGCCCGTAGTCCACCGCCCAGGAGTCGATCCCGGCGCTGGCGATGGTCCCGGGATCGGCGCGCTCGGCGGCGGCCAGGCCGTCGACGACGGAGCGGTACAGCCCGGCGATGTCCCAGTGCAGGCCGTCGGGCAAGGCGACCGGCTCGTTGCCGAACCGGGCCGCCTCCCGCAGTTCCAGCCCGCCGGGGGCGACCCGGCCGGTGATGACGCGGCCGCTGGCCGCGCCGAGGTCGACCGCCGCGAACGCGGGACGCGCCAGGCTCATCGCAGGAACGCCGCCGTGACCCCCGAGTCGACGGGGACGTGCAGGCCGGTCGTGTGATCCAGGTCAGCCGAGCAGAGCGCGAACACCGCGCTGGCCACGTTCTCCGGGAGGACCTCCCGTTTCAGCAGGGTCCGCTGGGCGTAGTACTCCCCCAGCTTCTCCTCCGGCACCCCGTAGACCGCGGCCCGTTTCGCGCCCCAGCCGCCGGCGAAGATGCCGGAGCCGCGCACGACGCCGTCGGGGTTGACGCCGTTGACCCGGATGCCGTGCCCGCCGAGTTCGGCGGCCAGCAGCCGTACCTGGTGGGCCTGGTCGGCCTTGGCCGCGGAGTAGGCGATGTTGTTCGGCCCGGCGAACACCGAGTTCTTCGACGAGACGTAGATGATGTCCCCGCCGAGCCGCTGGTCGATCATGACCTTCGCCGCCGCCCGCGCCACCAGGAACGACCCGCGGGCCATCACGTCGTGCTGGAGGTCCCAGTCGGCGACCGTGGTTTCCAGCAGCGACTTCGACAGCGACAGTCCCGCGTTGTTCACGACGAGGTCGAGCCCGCCGAACGCCAGCAGCGCCCCCTCCACGGCACCGCCCACGGCCTCCTCGCTGGTGACGTCGGCCGCGATCCCGACGGCGACGTCGGAGGACCCGATGCCGGCCGCGGCGTCGGCGGCCTTGCCCGCGTCCAGGTCGGCGATGACCACGCAGGCCCCCTCGGAAGCCAGGCGCTTCGCGGTCGCGAGCCCGATGCCGGACGCGCCTCCGGTCACCAGGGCGATCCGGGTGGCCAGGGGCTTCGGCCTGGGGCGGCGGGCGAGCTTGGCCTCTTCCAGGGCCCAGTACTCGATGCGGAACTTCTCCGCCTCGTCGATCGGCGCGTAGGCGGACAGGGCCTCGGCCCCGCGCATCACGTTGATGGCGTTGACGTAGAACTCGCCGGCGACGCGGGCGGTCTGCTTGTCGGCACCGTAGGAGAACATGCCGACACCCGGGACGAGGATGATCGCCGGGTCGGCGCCGCGCATGGCGGGCGGCTCGGTGCCCTTGGCCCGGGCCGCGGCGGCGCCCCGCTCGTAGTAGGCGGTGTAGTCCGCGCGGTACTGCTCGTGCAGGGACGGCAGGCGCTCGAGGATCTCCCCGACGGTCGCGGTGGCGGGCAGGTCGACGACGAGCGGCCTGACCTTGGTGCGCAGGAAGTGGTCGGGGCAGCTGGTGCCGAGCGCGGCCAGCCGCGGGTGCTCCGCCGACGCGAGGAATTCCAGGACCGCGGGGTCGTCGCTGAAGTGCCCGACCTGCGTCCGGTCCGCCGACGCGACCGCCCGCAGGTGCGGGGCCAGGGCGGCGGCCCTGGCCCGGCGTTCGGGTCCCGGTAGTGAGCCGTACCCCTCCAGAGCGATACCGAACGGATCGTCCTTACCCTGCCGGGCGATGTACTCCGCCGCCGTGCTGATGATCCACAGCGA
>Ga0131853_10016726_pt1 | contig 13367 bp, 9 predicted proteins | sample TergutLab28metaG_FD_92764 | JGI IMG/M metagenome (GOLD analysis project Ga0131853, IMG submission 92764) | Labiotermes labralis P1 segment gut microbial communities from Petit-Saut dam, French Guiana - Lab288 P1 (version 2) (version 2) | ecosystem: Host-associated > Arthropoda: Insects >...
GTAAGTGGTACAAGTCGCTGTTTGTTCTCAGATAAATACAAAACACATAAATACAGTGTGGGCAGAGCGTACAGTTGTTGAATGTTAAACTGTTGGTGCATCACGTAACCAGTAGGATTTAAATGGTTAATTCCTGGTAAGATATATCGTATATTTTAGACTACAGCTTTTGATTGAACACTACAACGTGATGACCGCTGGTACCTTCAGACCGATGTCAAACACTAAATCCATATAAGCCTCAACGCATTGTTAGCTTTAGCCACCATGATAATTCTCTTCTCCTTTGTAAATTTCCCTGTGGGGTTCTCTGTCGCACGGACAGGATCCTGCACTATAATTAAAGGGATTTGATACTGTTCTAAGTCCAAACGCAAAACATGCTATCAACTGTCTATTGTCAAACGTATTAAAATACATTCATGTCTCTGTACTTCTAATGACACCCCACCGAACGTGTTAGTGTAGTGTTAACATCCTGAATTTGATTTCGGGAGGTGGCGAGTTCGAATCTCTTTCGGATACCGTCTATCTCGTAAGAATTTCCCGTGGTTTCCTGATATTCTCCAAGCTAATGCACAGACCGAAGGCTTATTTCACTTGTGACACGCAGGCTTTCAATTCAAAACTCATCGCTCAACCAGCGTTTTTACTTGTTTTCAAATGAGACGTCCCCGCTGGGTTCTCAATAATCTATAAAACAGTATTTTTATCTTCGCAAAGTTTGGTATTATACTTTTACATAGAAACATTTTGTGAAAATATGTGACGTTATTGTTATTTTAGATTTTACTTTTCAGGTCTCCATATTTATGGATGTGTCCTGACTGGTCTTTATAATTTTCAATTGAGACATCCCCCTTGTGTTTTAAATATTTAATACTTACTTACTTACTTACTTACTTACTTACTTACTTACTCCATGGAAAAGAGTTTTTTTTGAAACCTAACCGTTTTTCAGCTAGTCAAAAAAATTCCTCGCATTTTATGGAACCCGAAAGTTCATTACCGCATTCACAAGTGTCCGACACCTGTCCCTATCCTGAGCCAGCTCGATCCAGTCCATTCCTCCACATCCAACTTCCTGAAGATCCATCTTAATATTACCCTCCAACTAAGCCTGGGTCTCCCCAGTGGCCTCTTTCCCTCAGGTTTTCCCACCAAAACCCTGTATACAGCTCGCCCCTCCCCCATATGCGCTACATGCCCCGCCCATCTCATTATTCTCGATTTTATCGCCCGAACAGTATTGGGTGAGGAGTACAGATTATTAAGCTCCTCATTATTTAGTTTCCTCCACTACCCTGTTACCTCGTCCCTATTAGACCTAAATATTCTCCTCAACAACCCTTTCTCAAATACCCTCAGCCTACGATCCTCCCTCATTGTCAGCGACCAAGTTTCACACCCATATATAACAACAAACAAATTTCAATAATTAATAAAAAACAAAATTAATAAAATACATTAGTATATAAATTTAAGTATTTCATTGGGCGTTTTGACCATCGACCTTGTACAATCTATAGTGCCATAACATGAATTACAAAACTGTTCTTCGACATTTCGACCCGAATCTAATGGGTCTTTTGTCCATCTGTTTGATAAAAATTGAGTGTGATTCTCGGAATATTGTTCTTCCAGTCTGTATAATTCGCGATGTGGCAATCGGCCAGTTGTATCATCTCTGTCTGTACAATGGAGCACAGCGAGACGCTTTACCAATACCTGTGACATCAACGGGTCTCGAAGTCACGTTCACCATATTAAGACAAAGGAGGTTTATTGTCGTCGTAGACCGTACCATAAACAAATCCTGAGAAAACCTAATAAACACAGTGAGTGTGTGCTTGATAAACATCACCGGTGTGAGAGAAGACCATTCATAATTTTAGGTAGAAACTTTGGAATGGAAAGAATAAATTATAACATACGGATGTAAATTGGACGAGCCGGGATATCGAAGTCGGTAGAGCGATTTCATACAGGCCAGACGATCGGGAGGATCATATCCCGATAAAGGTGAATTTTCCGCACCCGTCCGTACCTACACAGGACCCCACTTAGCCTCCTGTAGGATGGGCATTGGTTCTCTTCCCTAGCATTAAAGCGGTCGGAGCGTGGTGTTGACCAGCCTCCCCTATCTTGCGCTTAGTTTAAAGAAAGAGTAGAGCTATAGCGCTACTGTTCTTTGTCTCTATGGAAGGCTATAGATTGGACGTTACCTTTACATGCAAATTGGATGATAATACTAAAAGGGATCATATATAATTCATCAGTGAGGATGTTGGCTGGATTGACGCAGCACAGTAGGAAACAGTACAGGATAAGGAACGTTAGTTTGAAATTAATGTAAGGTGTCTCTTGACTATGAGAAACTGTTGGTTTGTCAAGAAGGAGTTATGGTTTTAATGACTTAAATGTAAAATTACTCAGCTCTTTGTTGCGACAGTGAGTTAGAGAAAAACTTGTCTTGCAGGAAATTTGTCACTGCTCGTGGGGTCTACGGGCCTGTGGAATCAATAAAACGGGGAAAAAGTATTGCAAATTGTAAAATGTATGAGATATGAGGACTTGGTAGCGATAGAAGTTGTGTTTTCTTGAGTTGTGACAACTTTCAGTCAGGTAAGTGGTTATCGGTGTTACGGAGGGGAGTGTGGTTCCAACATCAGCGGCGTTTACATGTCCTTATATCAGGAGAACAAAAATTATGAATGTAGAGACGAACCGCGCCTCCCAAACTCCGCTAACAAACCACCACACCACATTCTAAATAGGAAGTTTGGTTAACCTAAGTCACAGCTAGAAGGATGACATTCGCAAACGAACATTCTGGCTTTCGCTTTATTCTCTCAAAAACTTAAAAAATTCTGTTCATGTGATGTCGAAGAAGGAGTCCATTCAGAATTCGATTCTTGCTATTTTTGCTGTCATTATTATTATTAATATTATTATAGGCCTGGCACGCGGTAGTGCAGTTGGTTGAGGTACTTCGCTACAAGACGCAGGGTCGCGGGGTCATTTCCCGATTGTGTCATTGTAAGTTTTCATTGACTTAATCCTTCCGGCCGCACTTCGGAACTGGGGTCCACTTAGCTTCTAACAGGAATGAGTACCAGGGATATCTCCTGGGGCGGGATAAAGACGGCCGGTGCGTAGCGTTGACTGCCTTACCACCTTCGTGTGCTGATTATCTGGAAATCTTGGTAGCCTTAAATTCCTGGAACCCTCGGCCCCCCCCCCCTTAACTGTAACTATTTCATATACAGGGGCATGTTTATTTACTTAAAAATGCATATTGTAGAAGTTTTTGAACGTGACGCTTATGACGTTTGTATGCTAAGGGTATTTGTGTTATATGTTCTGTAATACCTGACGTTATATCGAGGAGCTAAATGATTTGTACTCCTCGCCCAATATTGTGCGGGTGATAAAATAGAGAAGAATGAGATGGGGTGGGCATGTGGCACGTATGGGTGAGGAGAGGGTGTGTATAGGGTCTTGGTGGGGAAACCGGAGGGAAGGAGACCACTGGGGAGACCTAGGCGTAGATGGGTGGATAATATTGGGATGGATCTCCAGGAGGTGGGATGTGGGTATATGGACTGGGTTGGGCTGGCCCAGGATAGAGACAGGTAGCGGACGCTTGTGAGTGCGGTAATGAACCTTCGGGTTCCATGAAATGCGGGGAATTTCTTGACTAGCTGCAAACCAGTTAGCTTCTCAAGAAGGGCTCTGCACCATGGAGTATATAAGTAAGTAAACAAGTAAGTAAGTAAGTAAGTAAGTAAGTAAGTAAGCAAGTAAGTAAGTAAGTAAGTAATACCTGACATTAGCCAAAAAGACTTGTCTCTAGTTTTGACATTCAAATATGGAAGGTTCAGAAAATAACTACTTTTCTTCTTCTTCTTCTTCTTCGTCTTCATGTGCTGAACTTCCTTTAATTGGAGGTTTTCGCCTTCTCAACAACATTCTTCCACTTTGCTCTATCCTGGACACAAGTTAACCAATTTTTTATCTTCATTTGACTAAGGTCCTGTATGATGTTGTCCTCCCATCTACATTTGTGTCTTCCTCTTGGTCTCGTGGTTAAGGGATTCCATTTAAATATCTTCTTAGGTGCCCTGGCTTCAGGCATTCTTTGTGTATGGCCGAACCAGCTTAGTCTCTGGGTTTTGATGTAGTTGACTATATTTTCGTGCTTTATCAGTTTGTCCAATTCTTAATTGTTTTTAATCCTCCATGTTTGATTTTCTGTCGTAGGCCCAAATATTCTTATTAAAATTTTCCTCTCAAAAACTAGCAGTTTCTGAATTATATTTTCTTTCAGCACCCATGATTCTGATGCATAGGTCACTATTGGTCTTATTACTGCTCTATATAATTTTAATTTCGAACCTTTAGTGACTACTCTGTTTTTCAGAAAGTAACTACTCTAGAGTGAAATTCGGTATCCAATTTATACGCACAATGCCAAGGTAAAAAAAAAACCTCCATCTATGTTGACGGTCACCTGTTTCACTAAGGAGAGATAAAAGACAAATTTCTCATTGTTAAGTTTGTTTGTTTGTTTAACCTTTTAAGGGCGAAAAGTAATCTAGTTTGTTCAAGGATTCATTTCGTACCGCACACTAAACCCTGCTCCTCTCAGTTACAGAAACCAAGCAGATGATACTGTACAGCAAAATAATCAAATGCTATGTTGTGATGCCAACATTGCACACACACATTCTGGCAAGAACGTAGAAATTTTAGGCTCTGTCACAAAGTTGCGGAAAGTGACTGTTAGCTTCATCATGTCCGTCTGTCTGCTTGTCCGTCTGTCCACATGCAATAACTCGGATCCCACTGTGCGGATTTTCATCATATTTCTCATTTGATTTTTTGTTTTTTGAAAATCTGTCGAGAACATTCATTTTTCATTCACTCCTGACAAAGAAACGGGTACTTTACGTGAGAACGTTTGTAGTTTTATGATATCTCACCGAATTCTGCTTAGAATGAGAACTGTTTTAGAACAATTTTGTAGAAATTATCAAATACATGTTTTACATTCAGTAATGTTTTTCAGAAAAATGGTGCCATTGTGTGATATATAAATATACAATGATGTATCAGTCAAACACGACAAAACTTCATTATGTTTATTATTGTATTAGGGCAACATGTTTCGATTCTTATAGAATCGTCCTTCTAAGATACAGATCCTTACTTAGCAATTTTTAAAATGCGCTGTGGGATCCCAAACTCTTACATTCTTGATATAACTTTGTTTAAAATGCATGTGTCATTGTGTTATTATTGTACAATCAGGATACTTATTTCTAAAATTTTAACCGGTACATACGAAGGAAAATAAGTAATAAATAAGAAATAAGTATCCCGATTGTATAATAAGAACATAACGACACATGAATACTGATCCATTTTTAGCTGCCAGCTATTTTTATGCAATAAATCACAGCTCTTCTACAAAAGGGTGTTTCTGCACTTTCCGTATCCCGATGACGTCACAGAAAAATGAAAATAATTGGGATTTAAAAGCCAAAGCGACGGTAATATAGAATTTGTAGTTACTAATTACTAATTATTTGCTTGTAATTCTACATAATTTTGTTATCGCCGGACTGGAAGTCAAATTTTGAGGGGTGGGGCGAGGGGGGAGTTGGGGGATCATGCTTTGCTAAGCAGCAATGCTACCGTCCACTCTACGTCGAAGGTTCCAAAGATCGCATACTCTGTGGGTTATCCCTGTGACAGAACTGAATTCCTTAACTAGCTAGAGGCACTGCTTCACCATTTTTTTTCTTTAATTCATTGCATGGCGAGGAGAATTTATGTGTTCTAAAATCTGCAGTTATATGAACAAGCAGTGTATAGTGCAGGGCAAGATTCTTGGTCGGTGGAGGAGTCAGCGCAGATGGCGGACGGGCCTACTGGCTGTGGAGAAGTGAGGAGGGTGTGGGAGTTTATTCGCTTGGAACTTCCGTGCGACAAGGTCAGCTGTACGGAGGCGGAGGGAAGTCTAGGCCAGATACGACGCAGTTGCTGCATTAGTGACTCGCTCCTAGCCTACAGTTCGAAAATTCCACCGGCCACAAACCGTGTACTGCACTATACCAAACTCTTTCCCAGAAAGTGTAGCTCTGTAGGCCTATCGTTGACAATGATGCTGCTAGTGAGTTACGCGGTTGGTTGGAGAGACTCAAAGGCAAATTACTGTGTGGAAATGAAAAGAATTAATTGGTTGGTCGGATGGATGGATGGGTAGGGGGGAAAAAATGTTGGTCAAGACTGTAGTTAGTTAAGCGTTTATTTTTATGGAATTTAGGCTACGTATCTACACAGCGTTGTATTTTGTAAGACAGGATATAGAGAGATAAGGAAAAAGCAGTGTCGGAGGTTTCAACAATAATCCCGACTCTTTCTCAATTCTACTGGCCGTTGCGTACAGCATTTTTCCCCCTTCAAATTAACAGCGACGTTTCGGGTGATAAAATCTAGAAGAATGAGATGGGAGGGGCATGTAGCACGTATGGGGGAGAGGAGAGGCGTATACAGGGGTTTGGTGGGGAAACCTGAAGGAAAGAAACCACTTGGGAGACCCAGGCGTAGATGGGAGGAAAATATTAAGATGGATCTTGAGGAAGTGGGATGTAGGGGGTATGGACAGGTTGCAGATGGCTCAGGATAGGAACAGGTTGCGGGCACTTGTGAATGCGGTAGTGAAACATCGGGTTCCATAAAATGCGGGGAATTTCTTGACTAGCTGAGAACCAGTTAGCTTCTCAAGAGGGACACTGCACCATGGAGTAAGTAAATAATTAACCCTTTAAACACCGAGTTAAATCAGATCTGCCATTTGCTGGTATTATTAGGAGCTCACCCTATTTTCCACATTAACAGGATAAGGATTATTTGAACGGAAGCATCACGATGTGCTTTTTACGTAATGTAATACTATGTAGTGTACGTCAGCACCATCACTTTGTTATATAAGATAATACAATGCTACATGTTTCGAATATATCTGATAACACAATTGCTAATATAGGCCTGAAGATGATTAGGTTATAGTCGAAATATGTAGCCTTGTATTATCTTATATAATAAAGTGATTGTCCTGATGTGCATTATATAGTATTACATTAGGATAAGGATTAATTAGCAGCGAAGTATTTTCTCCTACTCTTATATGTTGAAGGGGACCGCGGTAGCACAGTGGTTAGGGTGCTGTGCTACAAATCGGAAGGTCACTGGTTCGATCCCAGCTGGTGTCAGTGGATTCTTCATTGACATAAAATCCTTCCGATCGCACTATGGCCCTGGGGTCGACTCAGCCCCTAACAGAAATGAATACCAGGAGCATTTCCTAGGGGTAAAGGCGGCCGGTGCATAAGGCTGACAACCTACCGCCATCTTGTGCCGTTGTCACGAAATCTGGGAGCCTTAACTTCCTGGAATCTTCTGGGCCTCTCCAGGCCTGTAATGGGACTGCTTTTTTACGTTATATGTTGATGTCAACTCAAACATATAAGCTAAAAGCAAACTAACAGAGAGTCAGCCGATGTCGACTTCTGAACACCTGGGGATCACTTGTCTTTCCTTTTTTTTTCCGTTTCATTCGTACTGCTGAAGGCCATAAGGTATCCTGAAGACCATTTGTTATAGGAATAGGGGAGACAGAGTGAAGGCAGGCAAATGTGAAGTTGCACAGTGTGTCGTGTTCGATAGCGCACTGAAGGGTTGATATATTGCGACAGAGTGACGGAAAGAAAACGTTCATTCTGTGAAGATTTCCATTTCCATTTTAAAGCTGTACCCCTCTCCCCCCTAAATGCCCCCTGCTGATAGTTTCGATTACACAGTTCATGGAACAAGGTTGAAAAAACTGTCTTGTGTCGCCGAAGCCTCGCGTTTTGTGAAGTTGTGTTCCCTGAAGTTTTTGCTTGACTATGAAAGAGTAGTTATCATTTTATTCATCAGCTTCGTATTTAGGCTAGAGGAACCGATCGCCGGTGGTCGTGCGGTCTAAGGCGTGGGTCTGCGGCCGCTTGCTGGGAATGAGAGTTTGAATCCCGCTTGTGGCATGGTTGTCTGTCTGTTGTGAATGTTGTGTGTTGTCAGGTAGAGGTCTCTGCGTCAGGTCGATCACTCGTCCAGAGGAATCCTACCGACTGTGGTGCGTCAGAGTTTTATCGTGAAGCCTCGACAATGAGGAGTGTACCAATGTTGTGTTTCGTTGACAAGTTTGTACAAGATTTTTAATGTTTTAAAATTTAAGTCCTTAGTTGTAACAATTTATTACGTCAATAACACAATATATATTAATCAACAAATTCTAAAAGTTAAAATCATTGCCAAGATTTTAACACAACATATGTTAATATATTTCGTATGGGTGTGAAACTTGGTCGCTGACATTGCGGGAGGAAAGGAAGCTGAGGGTGTTTGAGAACATGGTGTTGAGGAGATTATTTGGACCTAGGAGGGATGAGGTAACGGGGGAATGGAGGAGATTGCATAACGAGGAGCTGAATGATTTGTATTTCCTCACCCACTACTGTGCGGGTGATAAAATTGAGAAAAATGAGATGGGGTGAGTATGTGTCGCGTATGGGTGAGGAGAGGGGGTGTATAGGGTCTTGGTGGGTAAACCGGAGGGAAGGAGACCACTGGGGGGACCTAGGTGTAGGTGGGTGGATAATATTAGGGTGGATCTCCAGGAGGTGGGATGTGGGTATAAGGACTGGATTGGGCTGGCCCATGATAGAGACAGGTGGTGTACGCTTGTGAGTGCGATAATGAACTTTCGGGTTCCGTGAAATGGGGGGAATTTCTTGACTAGCTGCAAACCAGTTAACTTCTCAAGAAGGACTCTGCAACATGGAGTAATTAAGTAAGTATATATTAATCAGCAAATTCTAAAAGTTAAATTCTTTGGAAAATTTTAACCTTTAGAAGTTACTGATTAATATATGTTGCCTTATTGACGAAATAAATTGTTACAATATTGCAACACAACGGATAGCTTCTACTAAAATTTAAGCTCTTAACTGTGCTTGTTCAAGTTTTTTCATATACCAGCTAGGCCTGTGTTCCCCAGACTCTCGGTGCAGATACCTGGCGTCAGCGTTTTCGTTGCAAGGCTCCCGATTATCTATATACGCACCAACTGCAAGGTCAAAGGCAACAAGTTTTCATGTTGAAAATTTCATTGCTTCAATCACAATCACGAAGCCTGAAATTTGCAAAACAACATCAGCCGTTTGATTGAATGCCTAAGTGTAATAAATAAGAAGATTTACATTTTGTACCTTGAGTAACTATTCTGGTAAGAGAAATGTGAGGTACTGTACACACCTAACCATTTAAGGACGAAGAGCAGTCTGCTTTATTTAAAGACCCAGTCCGTACTGCGCTGTAAACACTTTTCATCTCGGTTATAAAAACCAATCAGTTTATGCTGTAGGTGGCACAAGTCGCTGTTTGTTCTCAGATAAATACAAAACACATAAATACAGTGGGCGCAGAGCGTACAGTTGTTGAATGTTAAACTGTTGGTGCATCGCGTAACCAGTAAGCTTTAAATGGTTAATAAGTACTGTACACACTTAACCCTTTAAAGACGAAGCGCAGACTGCTATATTTAAAGACCCAGTTCGTACCGCGCTGTAAACACTTTTCATCTCGCTTACAAAAACCAATCAGTTTATGCAGTAAGTGGCACAATTCGTTGTTTGTTCTCAGATAAACACAAAACACATAAATACAGTGTGGACAGAGCGTACAGTTGTTGAATGTTAAACTGGTGGTGCATCACGTGACCAGTAGGCTTTAAAAGGTTAATATTTAATATATATATATATATATATATATATAAAATATACATATTGGGAAGTATAAAATTAGGATGTTTTTGACATTGCGTTTGTAGTAACTATGACGAGTTTGCATTTGTTATTTAATGTGCTTTTTCTTAAGAATAATGAACAGAATATTTAATATCCTATCAGAATCTTAAACGTTACGAATGTCCTCCTCACTCGGAGGACATTCATAGTTCAACGAATGCCACTTGGGCCCACAAACGTTTTCTATGTTGACCTGCGTTCTTACGTTACAAAAACACTGGAACGAGCTGCTTTAGGCAAATCCGTGCCTTTTTCTGTTAAATCATTTTGAATAACTGCATAATTTTGAATGTAATTGAAGAAAAGCGCTGATTATAATAAACGAAATAAATAGGAATAATTTTTCAAAGTACATGACTGTCGGTTTTTCCTGGTTTCGGTTTCTTTTTGGTTTCCCTGTGTCTATAAGCAAATGCTGAGATGGTTCCCAACATTCCAAGTTGCCACTATATGCTTCTCATGTAGACCTCCCGACTTAGATAGAGTAGTAACTAATTTCATATTTTGTGTTAATATAAAATAACCACTGCCACCGGGTTACAACCCAAATGCAGTTAATAAATTAGGACTATACTTTTTCACACACACACACACACACACACACACACATATATGTATATATATATATATATATATATATCATATTAATTTAAGTCAAATTCATCAAATATTTTTGAAGAAACTTCTGCAGTTGGATGGGGATATATAGAAGAATGACATATCCACATGGCTACGTAGCTCAGTCGGTATAGCGACTGGCTGGACGGTCCGGGATCGAATCCCGGTGGGGACGAGATTTTCCGCCCGTCCAGACCGTCCCTGGGGCCCACCCAGACTCCTGTAAAATGGGTACCGGGTCTTTCCCGGGGGTAGAGGCGGCAGGGGCATTCGGCTAACCTCCCCACCCCCATTTAGTGCCGAAGGTCCTAGAAAAGAATAGATAGAGCTATACTTCGGCTAACCCTAAGGGCCTGCGTGGCCTATAAAAAGGGTGAAAACCTACCTCTATTTCCAAATTACACGTAACTGAATGGGTGGAAAATTAGAAACATGAAACGCACTTCCACTGGCACAACTTTAGCCATTCCACAAATATTTGTAGCCGTAAGAATGTAGAGCTATAAGCTGAGGGTGTTTGAGAACATGGTGTTGAGGAGAATATTTGGAACTAAGAGGGACGATGTAACGGGGGAATGGAGGAGATTGCATAACGAGGAGCTAAATGATATGTACTCCTCACCCAATATTGTGCGGGTGATAAAATCGAGAAGAATGAGATGGGCTGGGCATGTGGCGGGTATGGGTGAGGAAAGGGTGGTGTATATGGTCTTGGTGGGGAAACCGGAGGGAAAGAGACCACTGGGAAGACCTAGGCATAGATGGGTGGATAATATTAGGATGGATCTCCAGGAGGTGGGATGTGGATATATGGACTGGATTGGGCTGGCCCAGGATAGGGACAGGTGGCGGACGCTTGTGAGAGCGGTAATGAACCTTCGGGTTCCGTGAAATGCGGGGAATTTTTTGGCAGGCTGCAAACCAGTTAGCTGCTCAAGAAGACTCTGCACCATGGAGTAAGTAAGTAAGAATGTAGCTGGATATCCCTATTCTAAGGTCGCAAGAACCGATTGCAGATTGCTATCCTTTGTGCAAAGTAATCTTTTATATCTGTGTGTAACAGCGAAACTCCTATTGCACACACTCACATGATTGACGAGTCTTGTTTCCGAAATTTGCCCGGATCTGCATGGCCGCGAATGGCTTCATCCGACGTTGATTGATGTTACCATATCGAGGTTAGCCTCAAGAGTTCAGACAGCTTCCTGGAACGATTCAGTTCCACCCCTGAACCTAACATTTTTCATGGAGTTGGCACATGAGTGTCATTTGGAGAAAAATTGTCGTATTCATTAGATAACCGTGAACAATATATCATTTCACAATTCCAGTTTAAAACGCTCATGGAATCACTAAGTATGTATCGAGTGAGGAAAATGGCCGCCATTGTGTTCTGTGATTTCTGTCAAGCGTAGTAAATAATTGGGTTAGTTTCTCTTCTGGTGTTTCAACACAAAGACTGAACTTTGAAATTTATTAGTTACAGCCCAACAAATGGATTCGTATGACATGGCAGAGATAATGAAACTGTTATAAGAACACTGCTTTAATATATAAGTGAATTTATAATTTATAACTGAATTTACAAGCAATTAGATGCAAATTTTTAAGACGTGACTAATTAAATTTTTCCTGCACTATAGAACAGTACTGAAGAGCTGAATGCCTCTTACATCTCCAGTCGTGCAGACTTCTCAAACTGGACGTAGTTTCGAGTATATCTGATCACTTATCTTGAAGTTAATTTAATAATAATATTAATAATAATATTGATTACCAGAAAGCATTTGATAGCGTTCCAAATACCTGGGTGGAAAAGTCAATAGAATTGGTAGGAGTGAACAGTAAAATTGTTAGATTTTGTAAACTGTCTATCGAGAAATTGAACACAAGGCTTATTTTAAAAACAAAACAGGAAGTAATGCAGTCACAACCCAATCAGATACGAAGAGGAATATTCCAGGGGGATTCTCTTTCGCCATTATTCTTTTGCATTGCACTTATTCCATTAACAAACAAGTTGAAGAGAGCTGATTGTGGGTATCAAGTACAAGGAATTGAGAGGAAAATAAGTCACCTTTTGTATATGGATGACCAGAAACTGTTAGGTAGAAATGAAAATGAGTTGAAGAACGAAATGAAAATTGTGCAAACAATTAGTAAAGATACGAATATGAATTTTGGTTTAGAAAAATGTGCAAGAATATGTTTAAACGGCGGTAGTGTTCAAAGCAAAATGCATGTAGGAAGCACATTTGACAACGACATTAAAGAACTGGACCCGAGAAAAGCATATAAGTATTTAGGTATAGAAGAGAGTTTTTATATACAGCATAAGATTGAGAAAGAAAAGCTGAAGAAGGAATACTTGAGGAGATTGAGGCTAGTTTTGGGTACAGAATTAAGTGCAAAGAATAAAATCCAAGCAATTGGATCATTAGCAGTACCAGTACTTAGATATAGTTTTGGAATCGTTAACTGGCACCAAGAAGAACTGCAAAACCTAAACCGGAAAATAAGGAAACTACTAACCATTCATGGACAGCATCACCCAAAAGCAGATGTAGATCGCTTGTATGTCCCTAGAAAACAGGGAGGAAAAGGCTTGATGCAGTTAGAAGCAGCCCACGCAGTAGAAATTACAAAATTGGCGGAATATGTAGATAGGAAGGAAGATCCACTAATACAGGTTGTCAGAACACACCAACACAGCACCGACTCAGCAGTGTTACAGGCAGCTAGATGCCTGAAGACAGAAGTACAGAAAGAAACGAGAAAAATAAAGGAGAGTATAGCGGAGAAAACAAAAGAAAGATGGCAAGGCAAGAGGATGCA
>Ga0131853_10016727_pt1 | contig 13367 bp, 15 predicted proteins | sample TergutLab28metaG_FD_92764 | JGI IMG/M metagenome (GOLD analysis project Ga0131853, IMG submission 92764) | Labiotermes labralis P1 segment gut microbial communities from Petit-Saut dam, French Guiana - Lab288 P1 (version 2) (version 2) | ecosystem: Host-associated > Arthropoda: Insects >...
GTGTGTGTGGTGTGTGTAGATATGTGTGTGTATGTGTGTGCTTTGTGAGTGTGTTGTGTGTGTGTGTGTGTCTGCCTGTGGTATGTGTGCCTGTGTGGTGTGTGACGGGGTGTGTGTGTGGTGCGTGTGTAATGTGTGTGTTTCTTTTGTGGTGGGTGTGTGTGTTTATGTGGTATGTGTGTAACAGATGAGTTGCTGTGGCGTATGTGTGTGTGTGGTGCTTGTGTTATTGAGTTGTGTGTGTGTGTGTTGCTTTTTATGAGGGTGTGTATTTATGTGTGTGTGTATGAGTGGTGTGTGTGAGAGTGTGTGTTGTTTTTGTGTGGTTCATGTTTTTGTGTGTGTGTGTGTGTGTGTGGTGAGAATATGTGTGGCGTGTTTGTGTTTGTGTGGAGTGTGAGAGCGTGCTTATGTCGCATGTGATTGTGTGGTGTGTGAGTGTTTGTGTGTTTTTGTGGTTTGTGTCTGTTTGTGAGTGTTATATAAGTGTGTGTGAGTTGTGTGTGTGTTTTGTTTGAGGGTGTTTGTGTGGTGTGTGTTTTGTGTGGTGTGTGTTTTGTGTGGTGTGTGTATGTGTGTGGTGTGTAAGCGTGTGTGTTTGTGTGTGCGTGTGAGTATGTGTTGTGTGAGGAAGTTTTTGTTCTTTTAGTATGAGTGGATGTGGTGTTTCTATATGTATTGTATGTTGGTGTGTTTGGTGTATTGTGAAGTTATTTGTGCGTTCGTTTTGTGTGTGTGTGTGGTATATATGTGTGTGTTGTGTGTAAGTGTATGTGATGTGTGTGTTTGAGTTGTTTTTTATGATTGGTGTGTGTTTGTGTCGTGTGTGCGTGTATGTGTTTTGTGTGAGTTTTGTGTGGTGTGTGATGGTGTGTGTGGTGTGTGTATGAGATATGGGTGTCTGTTTTCTCTGTGAGTGTGGGTGTGTGTAGTGTGTTTGTTTGGGGTGTGCTTCTTTATAGTGTTTGTGTGGTGTGTGGTGTGTGTGGTGTGGGTTTGAGCGTTTTTGTGGTGTTTGTGTGTGTAGTGTTTGTTTATGTGTGCCTGTGGTGTGTATGGTTTGCGAGTATTTTGTGTGAGTGGTGTGTGTTTGTTTTGTGAGTGTTTGTTTGTGTTCTGTATCTGTGTCTGTTTTTGTGCGTATGTGTTGTGTGTGTGTGTGTGGTTTGTGTGTGCAGTATGTGTGTGTGTGTGTGTGTGTGTGTGTGGGCTAAGTGTGGGTGTGGTGTTTGTGTCTGTGGGTGTGTGTGTGTCTGAGGTTGTGTGTGTGTGTCTGTGTATAGTTCTTGAATTCGTGTGTGTGTTTGTTGTGTGTGTTACAGTGTGTTCGTTGTGTGTGTATGTGTTGTGTGTGTCAGTGTCGTACGTGTTTGCATATGTGATATATGTGGTTGTTTGTTGTTAGAGGAAGAGAGTGAGGTACGTTTTTCTGTGTGCTGATTCTATTTTTGTTTGTTTGTGTGGTGTATAATGGTGTGCGCGTTTGGTGTACGTGTGCGATTTGTGTTTGTGTGGTGTAAGTGTGTGGTGGGTGTGCTATGAGTATGAGGTCCGTGCTTGTGTGTGTGTGTGAGTGTTTTATGTTGTGTATGTGTTCGGGGTGTGTGTATTTTCTGTGTGTGTTGTGTGTGTTTGTGTGCTTGGTGTGTGTGCGTATTTGTGGTGTGTGTGGTTTTGTGTGTGTGTGCTCGTTGTGTGTGTGCGTATGTGTTTTGCGTGTGTGTGTTTGGTTTTTTTTGTGTGTGTGTGATTGGTGTGAGTGTGTGTGTATGGTGTGTACGTTTGTGAGATATATGTGTGTGTTTGCTGATTGTATGTGTGTCTGTTTTTGTTTTGTGAGTGTGTTTGTGTATTTTATTGTGTGTGTGTAGTATGTGTGTTTGTTTGTGTGTGTGAGTCCTGTGTGTGTGTGTGTGGTGTGGTTTGCCTGGCGTGTGTGTGTGTTTGTGTTGGTAATGAGTGTCAGTGTTTGTGGTGTTTGTGTGTGAGTGTGTATGTATGGTGTGTGTGCTTGGTTTGTGCGTGTGTTGTGTGTGTGTGTTTGCAAGTTTTGTGGGGTGTTTGTATGTGTGTTGTATGTGAGGATATGTGTGTAATTTGTTGTGTTTCTTGTGTGATGGTGTATGTCTTGTGTGTGTGGTGTGTGTGTGTGTGTTTTGGTAGCGTGGTTTTTTGTGTGTTATATCTTTGTGTATGTGTGTGTATTTTATATGTAATTTTGTGTGAGTTGTGTGTGTATGTGTGTGTGTGTGTGTGTTGTGTTGTGTGTGTTTTTGTGGAGTTTGTATGTTTGTCTTTTGTGTGTGTGGTACGTGATGTGTGTGTGTGTGTGGGTGTTGTGTGTTTTTGTGTGTGGTATTTGTGTTATTCTGCGTGTTTGCGTGTCGTTTCCTATGTGTGGTGTGTGCGTGTGTGTGTGTAGTATTTGCGTGTGTGGCGTCTGTGTTATATTGTGTGTGTGTCTTTGTTTTGTGTGTGTGTTTAGTCTGTTTGTGTGATGTATTTTTGTGAAGTTTATGTGTGTTCTTTGTGTGGCCTTAGGGTTTTTGACTTGTATGTATGTTCGTGTGTTTGTGTTTGATATGTGTGTTGGTGTGCGTTTGGGTTTTGTGTGTGTGTGTTTTGTGAAATTGTGTGTGCGTATTGTATACTTGTGGTGTATGTGTGTTTGGTTTGTGTGTTTTTGCGTGAAGAATTGTGTGTTTGTGTGACGTGTCTGCTACATATGTGCGTGTGTGTTGTGTGTTTAATGCGTGTGTGTGTGTGTGTGTGGTGTTTGTTTGGTGTGTGTGTGTGAGTGGTGTTTTATGATGTGTGTATGGTGTGTGTTTGAGTGCGGTGTGTATTGTTTTTGTGGATTTTGTGTGCGTGTTTGTGTTGTTTATGTGTGTGTGTCTTGTGAGCGTTTGTATGTGTGTGTGTTATTTGTGTCTGTGTTTCGTGTGTGTGTGGTGTGTGTGAGTGTGTGGTGTGTGTGAGTGTGTGGTTTATGTGTGTGTGTGTGTGTGGTGGGTGAGGGTGTGTGTGTGAGTTGTGTGTGTTAGGATGTGTTTGTGGCGTATTTGTTGTGTGTGTTTCTTTGTTGTGGGTGTGTGTGCGTGTCAGGTTTGTGAGATTGTTTGTTTGTGGTCTTTATGTGTGTTGTTTTTGTCTGTTCTTTGTGTGTTGTGTATGTGTTGTGTGTTTTGTGTTTGTTTGGGTGTGTTGTGTGTGTGTGGTGTGTTTTTTGTGTATGGTTTGTTTGTGATATGTGATGTATGATTGTTTGTGTTTGTGGTTTGGAGCGTGTTTGTGTGTTTGTGAGGTCTGTGTGTGATTGGTGTATGTTGTTTTTGTTGTGTATGTGGTTTGTTTTTTGTTATTTTTTTTGTATGTGGTATGTTTGTGGTGTGTATGCTGTGTATGAAGTTCGTGATTGTGTGTGTGCGTGATGTGTGTGTGTTGTGTGTGATGTGTGTATGGTGTGTTAGGGTGTGGTTTGTGTGTGTGTGGTGTGTGATTCTGTGTGTGTGTTTATCCTTTTGCGAGTTTGAAATTTGTGTGGTGGTGTGTGTGTGTGGTGTTTCTGTGAAAGGTGTGTTGTCTGTGTGTGTTGTATGTGTTTGTGAATGTGGTGTGTGTTGTGTGTGTGTTCTTTGCTTGTGTGTTGTCTGTATGTGATCTTTGTGTTTGTGTTTGTAGTGTGTGAGTGTTTAGTGTGTTAGGGTGTGTTTTAGGCGATTGTGTGTGGTTTGTGTGGGTGATGTGCGCGTGTTATTTGTGAGTGTTGTCTGAGCGTTTGTGTGTGAGGTGTGTTTTTAGGTTTCTTGTGTGTGTATGTGTGTTGTGTGTGTTTGTGGTATGTGTGTGTGTTTCTGTTGTGTGTGCGTGATTTGTGTGTGTTAAGGTCGTGTGTGGTGTGTATGTATGGTGTGTTTTTGTTTCTGAGTTGTGTGTTTGGTGAGTGTGTAGTGTTTGAGGAATGTGTGTGTGGGTGTGTTTATGATGTGTGCGTGGTGTGTGAACGTGCGTGTATAGTGTGTGTTTATGCTTGTATGCGAGTGTATGGTGCATTGTGTTTTGTCAATGTGTTTTGTGAGGATTTGTTTGTGTTGTGTGTGTTTGTTAGGCGTGTGATGTGTGTTTGTAACTGGTGTGTGTGTGGTAATGTGTTTGCGTTGTGTGAGTTTTGTGTTTTTTTTGTGAATATAATGTATTGTTTGAGTGTGTGCATTTTTGTGTGTATGATTAATGTTTTGGTGTTTGTTGTGTTTTTGTGTGTGAGTGTGGTTTTGCGTGTTTAGTGCGTGTTTGCGTGCGTGTGGTGTGTTTTATGTGGCGTGTGCTAGTGTGTCTGTGGTGTGTTTGCGTGTGGTGTTTATTTTTGTGCGTGGTGTGTTTTTTTGTGTTTTGTGTGTTGGTGTGTGTTGTATGTGTACGTCGTGTGTGGTATGTGTGTGTATTTGTGTTTGTGGTGAGTGTGTGTGTTTGGTTTGGGTGATGCTTTGTGTGTGTTTTATGTATTGTGTGTTGTTTGTGTGTGTGTGTGGTGTGTGTGCTGTTTGTGGGATCTTTGTGTGTGTTTCTGTTGTGAGTGTTTCTAGTGTGTGTGTTTTTTGTGTGTGTGTGTGTGTGTGTTGTGTGTTTTTAGGCGTGATGTGTTTGTGTGTATTTTGTGTGTTGTGTGTTTGTGTGGTATGTGTGCGTCGTTTGTTGTGTGTGTTTGTGTTTGTGGTGAGTGTGTGTGTTTGGTGTGATATATGCTTTGTGTGTGTATTTGTTGTGTGGTGTGTGTTGTTTATGTGTGTGTGGTGTGTGAGGGTGTGTGTGTGTGCTCTAATCAACCAAAATGTTCTGTACTGTAATTAGTCTACTGTGTCTAATAGAGTTTATTCTTCTTTATTTTCTTTCTGTATTTTAATGTACTCTACTCTACCTACTGTACTATAATGTATTCAACTCTACCCAATTTTACTTCATTTTACTCTACCTTACTCTAATCTACACTACCGTTCTCTACTGTACTGTACTCCCCTGTAAAGTACTGCACTGTACCGTACTCTAATGTACTCTACTCTACTCTATTGTATTTTGTTCTACTTAAATGTAATTTATTGTACTGTACTGTACTTTAACTTATGTTAATCTACTCGATTGTACTATATTGTACCCTATCGTACTGTGCTGTACTGCACCATCTTGTAATGTACCTTACTATATTCTACTATACATTACTGTACTTAGTGTATTCTAATGTACTCTATTGTACTCTATCGTATATTTTGTGCTCTACTGTTGTTTATTTCACTATACTCTACTCTATTGTACACTACTGTACTTTTTGCACCTTATAATGCTGAAGTTTACTCTACTGTACCTACTCTAATCTAATGTATTCCATTGTATCTAATACCCTCTATTGTACTCTAAACTACTCTATTGTGTTTTACTGTACTTTAATTCATTTTACTGTACTCTGTTCTATTCTACACTACTTTACTGTACACTACAGCACTCTACTGTGCTCTATTATACTCTACTCTACTCTACTGTACTTTATTTTACGGAAATACACTTCCTTGTACTCTATTTTATTGTACCCTACAATACTGTATTCTATATTACTGTACTGTTCTAAACTGTATTGTATTGTACTTACTATACTCTATTGTACAGAACTGTAATATACTCTACTTCACGGTACTATACTTTATTTTAATGTACTCTTTTTAATTTACTCCAATGTACTTTACTGTTCTATACCGTATTATATTGCACTCTACTTTATAATACTGTACTGTACCGTACTCTACTGTAAAATAATATAATATTCTCTATTTTACTGTACTCTACTGTACCGTACTGTACTATATTCTACACTAATGTACTGAAATGTAGTATACTCTATTTTACTGTACTGTATTCTATTCTATTGCAGTGTATTGAATTTTTTCTTTATTTTACTGTAATATAATCTAGTGTATCGTACTGTACTCTATTCTAGTTTCATGTACTCTAATGTACTGTACCGTACTCTGCTGTGCTGTACTTTATTCTAATTAATTGTACTATACTTCATTTTACGGTACTGAAATATACATTATTGTACTGTAATGTACCCTGCTCTACTCTACTGTACTCTACCCAATTTTACTGTACTTGTGCTATAATGTACTTTACTGTACTCTAATTTATTGTAGTGTACTAAACTTTATTGTACTGTACATTACTCTTTCTATTGTACTCTACTCTACTCTACTGCACCGTACTCTACTCTATTTTACTTTACTGTACTCTAATGTAATCTGCTGTACTCTTCATTGCTCTACCGTAATATACTTTACCCTAATGTACTCTATTGTGCTGTAATCTTCTTTACAGTGTTCTACTCTAATATACTATACACCACTCTGCTCTGTTTTACTGTACTGTATTATACTGTTCTGTACTCTAATGTATTGTGCTCTCCTTTGTTTAATTTTATGTACCGAACTGTATGATATTTCATTGTACATTTTTTTACTTTACTGTAATATAATGAAATTTACTTTACTGTACTGCACTGTAATTCACTTTACTGTACTCTATTGATTTTTACTGTACTGTAATCTAATCAAATCTAACGTAGTCTATTGTACTTTATTCTAGAATAGTGTACTTTGCTGTATTTTAATCTACCGTACTCCACTCTAGTGTACTCTATTTTACTGTACATTTCTATACCGTATTTTACTTTAATTTCCTGTACTCTATTTAGTGTACACTAATCTATTGTACTCTACTCTACTGTACCGTGCTTTACTGTACTCTACAGTACTCTAATCTACTTTACTGTACTCTACAGTAATTTTCAGTACTCTACTGTACTGTACGCTACTGAACTGTACTCTATTGTACATAATTGTACTGTAATTTACTGTTATGTACTCTAATGTGCTTTACTGTACTTTATTGTACTTTACTATACTCTATTCTACTTTAACGTATTTTCATATACCGTACTGTACTGTACTCTAATATATTCTTTTTTACTATACCTTACTCTGCTGTACTTTACTGTAAATTACACTACTCCATTGTAATTTATTGTAGAGTTTTGTACTATATTGTACTTATTGTACTGTACTTTTCTGTACTTCACCTTACTTTACTGTACTGTATTGTTTAGTACATTAATGTACCTTATTGAGCAGGACTGTACCGTATTTTACTACACTTTACTGTACGTTAATCTAATATAATGTACTCTACTGGACTCTACCGTATTTTAATGTACTGTGCTGTGCTCTACTCTATTCTAATGAACTTTATTGTACTCTAATGTGCTCTATTGTGCATATTCTACCCTATTTTAATCTATTTTACGGTACTATATTCTATTGTACTCTACTGTACTCCACTGTACTCTTCTGAACTCTTCTGCACCGTAATGTAATTTACTGTAATCTACTCTACTGTACTCTTCTCTAATTTAATGTACACTTCTTTAACTTATTTTAATGTACTTAAATTACTGTATATTTGTGTCGTGTACTGTACTCTACTGTGCTAAACTGTATTTTCTTTTAAAGTACTGTTCTCTACTATACTCTATTGTAATTTACCTTAATCAACTGCACTGTTCTCTACTCTAATGTACTGTAATGTACTCTACTATACTTCACTGTACTCTAATGTACCATACTGTACTGTAATTTATTTTATTTTACTCTATTTTACTCTACTGTATACGACTCTACTGTATTTTACTGTACTGTACTGAAAGTTACACTACTCTACTGTACTCTACGGCACTGTACACTATTGTGTTGAACTGTAGAGAAATGTACTGTATTTACTGTACTGTACTTTACGTACTCTAATCTACTATACTCTATTTTACTGTACTGCGCTGTACTGTACTATATTTTACTCTCCTCTAGTCTAGTCTAATGTACATTACTGTACTAAAGTGTCATTTAATATGATTTATTTTACTCTAGAGTACTCTACTTTACTCTACTCTTCTGTACTCTACTGTGTTGTGTTCCGTTGTAATTGATTGTATTGTAATGTGCTCTGTTTACATTTTTATTGTTCTCTTCTGTACTCTTCTTTACTTACTTTATTTTATTTTACTGCACTTAATTGTACTTTACTGTACCGTAATTTATGTAAGATATTATCCTGTACTTCACTGAACTCTATTTTTCCGCTCTCTACCGTAGGGTATTCTAATATACCGTACTCTACTTTGTTATTCTCTGTAGTCTTTTGTACTCTATTGTATTGTATCGTACTATAATTTAATAAATTTATTCTACACTACTTTACTTTTCTCTTCATTACTGTACACTATTGCACTATAATATAATATATTCTACTGAAATTAGTTGTATATATTCTACTGTACTCTAGTGTACTGTACTGTATAAGATTGTGCTGTACTTTACTGTACTGTACTGTATTGTATTAAATTACAATTTATTTTACTCTATTCTACCCTATTCTACTGGACACTATTATATTGCACTCTACGTTATTGTACCCTATTTTACTCTGCTGTACTATATTGTAGTGTGCTGCAACTTATTGTACTGTACTCTACTCTATTCTAATTTACTCGAATGTACTATACCGAAATGCATTTTTCTCTAAATTACTGTACTGTATTGTACTATAATTTATTGTACAGTAATGTAATGTAATATACTCTACTGTAATTTACTCCACTGTACTCTACTGTATTTTACTATATTGTATTTTACTGTATTTATTTTGTGTACTTTATTGCACTGTACTGTACTTTATTTTACTCTACTCTATTTTATTGTACTCTAATATACTGTAACAAACGGAACTCTACTGTATTGTATTCTATTGTAATTTAATCTAATTTTTGTACTGTAAATTAATGAAATATACTGTACTGTACTCTCCTCTAACATACTATACCCTTCTCTATTCAACCTTAATTTACCGTAATCTATTGTATTCTATTGTACTCTAATGTGCTGTACTGAAATTTATTTATCTGTACCGTACCCTACTGTATTGTGTTGTATTGTATTGTGTATTATTGTACTTTAATTTACTGTGCTCTACTGTAATTTTTTACTATACTGTACTTTACTGTATTGTATTATATTGTATCGTAATGTACAGAAATGTACTGTATTGTACTCTACTCTAATATATTTTTCTGTACAGTATTTGATATTGTATTTTACTCTGTTTTACTTTATTTTACTCTATTTTACTGTACCTTACTTCACCGAACTATACTGAACTCTAATTTACTCTTCTGTAATATACTCTACTGTACCTACTCTACTGTAAAGTATTTTATTGTACTGTGTTGTACTGAACTGTAAGGTACTTTACTTTACTAGACTGTAATTTATTGTACTGAACAGTTCTGTAATGTATTGTACACTATTGTTCTGTACTCTACTGTTTTGTACACGACTGTAAGTATCGTAATATACTCTACTTACTCTACTCTAATTTTATGTACTCTAATGTAATATATTTTACGTTATTGTACTGTACTCTGCTCTAACATATTTTATTGCAGTCTACTGTAACATAATCTACTGTATTCTATCCTAATTTATCGTAATATATATTACTGAACCTTACTTTTCCGTACCGTACTTTTCTGTACTTTATAGTATTTTACTCTACTCTACGCAATTCTACTGTGGTCTACCGTACTCCACCCAACTGAACTGTTCTCTACTGTATTCTAATGTACTCTACGGAACTCTAATGTACCCTATCGTTCTTTACTTAATTATAATATAACTTATTGTACTGTAATGTACTCTAATTTACTCTACTGTACTGTACTGTACTGTACTGCACTGTATTGTACTCTAATGTACTCTACTGCACTCTACTGTGCAGTATTCTATTGTGCTTACACAATTTTAATGTACTTTACTCTACTTTAATGTACTCTACTTTACTCTACTGTACCGCAGTCTACACTACTGTACTGAACTCTACTCTAATGTATTGTACTTTACGGTATTTTACTGAAATGTACTCTACTATACTCTACCGTACTGTACTGTATTGTAAGGTACTGTACTGTACCGTAGTCTAAGTACTGTACTGTACTGTACTCTAATTATTACACTTTACTGTATTTTACTGAACTGTACTTTACCATACTTTACCGTAATTTACTGTGCTGTAATATACTGTACAGTACTAAAATGTAATATATTGTTCCGTAATCTGCTCTACTGTACTGTACTGTAATGTAGTCTAATATATTTTAATTTAATGAACTCTACTGTACAGTATTGTTATGAACTTACTCTAATACAATAGAGTGAAGTACAATAGAGTAAATTACATTACAGTTCAATAGAGTGAAGTAAAATAAAACAGAGTAAAGTTCAGTGGAGTACAATACAGTAAATTACAGTAGAGTACATTAGAGTACAGCAAAATAGAGTATAGTACAATAATGCACGGTAGAATACATTACAGTGAAATATAGTAAAGTATATTACATAAGGTACAGTAAATCACAGTAGAGTAAAGTGCATTGGAGTATATTAGTGTAGAGTGCATATGACTAGTATGACGTTACGGACAGAGATACAAAAGACATCCACAATTTTCTCTGGCCAATATCTCCGTAAATATTGATATTGGAATATAGTTTTTTGGGTGATAATACTATAGTTTGACCTAAGGAACACTCTCCCGAAGTTAGGTCCTTTCCTCCTTGGACACCCTGTAGAGTACATTAGAATACTGTAAATAGAGTAGAGTACCTTACAGTAGTGTACAGTAGAGTAAAGTACGGTAGAGTACAGTACGATACCATACAAATTCCATTAAATACATTTCCATACAGTAGAGTGTAATATATTACAGTGAAATATATTTCATTACGGTACAGTATAGTACAGAACAGTATATTACATTACATTACATTAGAGTAGAGTAAATATAGTACAGTACACTAGAGTACAGTACAGTAAAATGAAGTAAACTACGGTAAAGTAAAATAGAGTATTTTAAAATAAAATACCGTAAAATAGAGTACAATATAGTAGAGTAGATTACAGTAGAGTAAAGTAGAGTACAGTAAAAAGAGTACAGTAGAGTACGGTAAATTACGGTACTTTACTATAGAGTGGATTACAATACAATCCACAAGAGTAGTATGCAGTAATTTTCAGTAGAGTAACGTAGAGTGCAGTACAGTACTAAAAAGGAACAGAAAAGTAGATTTCAGTACATTAGAATACAGTAAATTAACATAGTATAGAATAGAGCACAATAATGTAGAGAAAGGAACAGTACAGTAAGGTAGAGTACAGTACAGTTCCGTAAAATAGAGTAGAGTACATTACAGTACCTTAAATAAACTAAAGTACAGCCAAGTCAGTAGGGTACATTGGAGTGAAGTAGATCACAGTAGGGTACAATATAGTACAGTAATTTACAGTAGAGTAAATTACATTAAAATGCAGTAAAGTACTGTACGGTGCCATACAGTACAGTACAGTAGCGTATAGTACAGTACAGTTCAATAAATAAAATGCAGTATATTACAGTACAATAAAAAAGGATAAAGTACAATAGAGTGGCGTACAGTACAGTACAGGAAAATACAAAACAGTAGAGTACGGTACAGGACAGTATTTTATATTACAGTACATTAAAATACATTACAGTATGTAAAGTAGTGTACAATAGAGTATAATACAATACAGTTGAGGACAACATAATAGAAAGCAGTAGAATAAAATAGAGTAAATTAGAGTACATCACTCCCCGGCTGTTTTAATCCCGTAAAAGTACCCCTGTACCCATTGAAGTAGGAGGTCTGAAATTTCTGGAGAAAAGATAAATCTTTCCTCACAACTATGAAAATAAAGATAGGTTTTTTCGGCCATTTTACGGCTAGTTTGACTAACACTCTTTTCCAGGTCAGCGCTGGTACAGACAGGTACAACCATCTCCCTCCAAATGTTTTTTTCACTGTTATCTGAATCCACAGAATTCTCTAGTTAAAGGACTGCCATTAAACAGTCACAGAATACTTAAATTAAGGACAGAAATAAGTTTAATAGTTATATCAAGAAGGCTGAATTGGGCGGGACATGTAGCAAGCATGACGAAGAGGACGGTCTGAAAAACTGAAGGAAAGAGTCTATTTGGAAGACGTCAGCTTAGCTGGGAGGATATCTGCCTAACAGCTACCGATACGAAATGTCTCTTACAGAAATATAGGATGAGGGTGTTGAATGGATTCATGTAAATCAGGATATGGTTCAATAATGGGGTGTTGTAGATACGGCAGTGCTCCTTAACGTCCAATAAAAGGTGAAAGTTTCTTAACTAGAAGAGCGACTATCAGCTTCTCAAAAACCCAGTAAATCGATTCGGTTACTGTCAGTACCTATTCTGACATAAGATTCTTGTCGGCGTTAGAAGAAACTAAACTAAGAAGAAAGCCTGGAACATGATTTAACACTGAGAAGAATGGAATCGAAGTTACTTTACGACTGACATGCATTCGGCAGTACGCTGTACCTCAGTGCAGAGCTCCTTCGCCTACACCACGAACATTTTATTTTTTCTGGCTTCTTTCTACCCCCTCACTCTGGGGTGCATAGGGTTATTGTTTCACCTGATCACACTCAATGATACACCCACACACCACTCGCTTGTACTCCTTTCGAACCAGCATGCGAGCAGTCGCAGACATACGCCTTAGACTGACATGCGAAAGTACATTTGAAATAAAATGAAATACCCGTTATTCTTTATTTATCTCAATAATTAACCAATTTGATGCTCAAATTCTTGTTTTATACTAAGTTTATTATATTGAGAAAGGACTCAACCTGTGCACCGGACGGTCACTAGAGGTGTGAAAATACCAGATGCTGTATAATACAATTTTGACTTCCTGATGATGAGCACATGGTGCTCGAAACATGTGGAGACATATAATAAATTTATTATAAAAAAGAATTTGTGCATTAAGTTGATTAAATACTGAGATGCAGCACGGTCAGCAAAACGTCAAAACCCGTTATTCTTGTTTCTACGTTTACGTGCGCATCAAATACAAAAATCAATTACCATATTTATTGTTGATGATACGTTTACTACACATAGAGAATCTGATACAAAGTTTTAGAATGTGTGGAATTAACATCCACGTCCCCCTGCAGCATATAACTTGACACAGTAATGAGCTGCCAAGTACAAGGGTAAGTTTACTCCTTACCAAAAGTAAAAAAGAAAACAGTACAGATACCCAGAACGGAATGGAAAACCGATGCCGATGACAGGACAGTGAACTCATGCCTTCTTGATGACAACAGTGATTATGACAATAATGAGGGCGAATTCTTCCATCATTCAAACAA
>Ga0131853_10016728_pt1 | contig 13367 bp, 11 predicted proteins | sample TergutLab28metaG_FD_92764 | JGI IMG/M metagenome (GOLD analysis project Ga0131853, IMG submission 92764) | Labiotermes labralis P1 segment gut microbial communities from Petit-Saut dam, French Guiana - Lab288 P1 (version 2) (version 2) | ecosystem: Host-associated > Arthropoda: Insects >...
CGTACCGCGCAGTAAACACACTCCGTCTCGGTTATAAAAACCAGTCAGTTAATGCTGCATAGGGAAATAATCGCTGTTTGTTCTGAGATCCACACAAAACACATAAATACACTATGTGGGCAGAACGTAGAATTGTTGAATGTTAAACTGGTGGTACGTATAGTGACCACTGGGCTCGTAATTGGCAAATTCACCTTGGCTATACCTTAACCCCTTAAACGCAAGGCATAACCTGAATTATATATAAACATTCAGTCCGTACCGCGCAGTAAACACACTCCGCCTCTGTTGTACAAACCAGTCAGTTAATGCTGTACAGGGAAATAATCGCTGTTTGTTCTCACATCCATACAAAACACACAAATACACTGTGTTTTTAGATGTTAAACTGAATGGTTAAGTTGGACTGTTCGGGTGCTCTGGTGCCACACGTGCGCTTGACTCCCACTGCGAAGATGACCGGAAGTTGAACATTATCGGCTGTGGGACTTGCATGCCATCGCGCGTTTTGTTTCATTACTTATCCTACTGTATCATCTGTCAGGATGCTGCAGTGTGGGGGACATTACAGGCTTGTTTTGTCTTGTGTTGGCGGGTTTTCTGTTGTTAATTAGCTTGAGGCCAGTGCGAATTGCGACGGTAAATTGTTGAGAGCTGGGATCGAAAATATCTAACCCCAATTGTTAGTGAAGTTCTGGAAATAAATTTAATGTATACTTAAAATCTGAACTGGACACATTCAGCGTGTGCACTAATCGGTGCAGGTGTCTACAGCAGTGATGCACCGATTTTCCAAAAATCTATAAGCCACCTCCGGGAGGTTGACAGGAAGGAAATTACATACTGGGGGTTCGTAAATATTAGGGGCCACCGCACAAAATTTATTGGGCTGGGTGAGCCGGCGACAGGAATTTATGCACCCCTGGGCTATAGGGTGTGTGTTCGGCAAAAACGGACGTTGCAGTACCAGTTGTTGCCATATTATGCTGTGATTTGTAACTACTTGGTATTAAGAGAAAGCCTTAGTCATTTATACACTGTATAACGATTGGTTGGGGATTTCAGTCTTCTGGGATATGACATGTTGATTAGCATTGCTACCGACGTTTCGGGAGAACTTACTGCCTCCATTTTTTAGGGTAGTCCGAGAAGGGTAAGCTGCTTGGGGGTATTGGTTGTATTCTGTGAGAAAGCGCGGAGCGGAGATGGCCGAGAGATGAACGAGATACCCCCCCCTCCCACTGCCACGAGAAATGTGTCATGCCACAGGATTGTTATGTTCAGCAGCATCACCGGAAACGTCCAGTCACTTGTGAAGAACGTCTTCCGCCCACGGACTTGTCGGTATATCAACCAGATCACTGCACTGGCTGCACAACGGAAGTGCTGCCTTCTGTAGGGTCGGGATTTTAGAGAATTTCGCAGAATTGCGAAGAGCGACTATTAACTTCGTCATGTCCGTCCGTCCGTCCGTCCGTCCGCATGTAACATCTCGGCTGCCACTGGACGGATTTTCTTGAAATCTGATATGTTTCGAAAGTCTGTCGTGAAAATTAAATTTTCATTAAAATCTGACCAGAGTAACGAATACATTACATGAAGACATATTTAATTTATATTACGTCGCTCATTTCTTCTTGGAACGAGTAATGTTTCGGACAAAATTTGCAGATAAAATCAAAACCCACAGTTTATGTTCAGTATTTCCCCCCCCCCCCAAATCGTACCGTTTATGAGATATTTGGGGGGGGGGGGAAATGGCAGATCCAGTCAGGCTACAGATGACAGTACAACACGGCGCACGCGCTTTGCACGCCGGATAACTAAGGCTACAGACACACACACACACTCAGAATATGTAGTATATATTCCTTTGCCACGCCAACAGTGGTTACGCCAACGCGCTTCAAAGTTACGTTACGCGTACCGTACATTGTGTCGTTTCTTTTCGCCACCTGCTGTCTAAGACGTCCCAGCTTCCCGTTGGAAAGTTACCCGAAACCTTTCTGCCGGTGGTAAAGCGGTCGGGAGGTTGAGCTGACCACCTCCATCTCGTGTTGAGGGTAAGTTGCGTAGAGGTATTCTACTCTTACATACTGGCTACTGCAGTAGTACTTAATTTACAGAGGGACAGTGTCTGTGTGGTTTACAGGCGAGACAATAAATGTTCGCTCTGGCTCGGAACTAAGCCATCCTGATTTTCCTCAGCTCTTCGCATCTGCTGGGATAGTCCTGAAATATAAGAGGCAACGTCTGTATATATGTGGGCATATGTTAGCAGGGAGTTACGAACATAACTAAAGGATCGTAGCAAACGCTTGCTCTTCGGCCATTATGCACAGTGGCGTACCCAGGAATTTTGTTCGGGGGTTTCAACAAATTCAGTTGAAGACAGAGGACAGAGAGAACGGGGATCTGGAGGCGGTAGCCCCCTAGTCAGGGGTTTTGGAGGCAGCTGTAATTTGGTACAAGATGTTTCATTTCATATAGTAAAATTTTCTTAATTTTTGGTACTTTAAGACTATTTATGATGACAACCAATTTCTTTGTCATTGTTATTGTAAAACAATACGAACGTAGGTAGTTTTAGAATTTTACTGCCTTTTTCCCGAACATCTTGGGATGTTGGCATCCTAAATTCAGCAGTTTTTAACAGTTTTCACAGTCGGGTTAAGTTTGGCACGATTTTGGAGGGCCTTCCGAATTTCGGGGGGGGGGGGTTGAACCTCCCCAAACCCCCCAACGGTACGCCACTGATTATGCATGTTAGGTGTAAGCAGCAGGAGACTGTGGAATTTGGTAGCAGTTACGAAGAAGAACAGAAGGTGAGAGCAATAAACGTCTCTGGAAGGTACGCTTGAGCCGCCGTCCAATTCCATATCTTAGCTATATAGCCTGCGCCAAGTGATACACAATTTTGTGTATTTTGCATTAAAGTGCTGCTGACGGTAGATGTGCTAACGAAGGTTGTTTTGGTAGGCAAAAATGTGTCGTGTGCCCCGACATTTTCTCAGTACACTGTATGCCAATTTATCTTCTCTGTCCTTCTCCAGCACTACACTTCAACACTTTCAAGGTATTTCTTATCCACTTTCCGAAGTGTCCACATTTTCAGCTCCATATAAATTTATGTTCCAAATGTAGCACTTTACTGGTTGCTTCGTCTAATTTAATTTCAATTTGCTGGTTAAAAAAATGTTCTTTTTGAGTGGTGTTTTTACCATGGCAATCCTGGATTTAATTTCACGTGTAAACCTGTATAATTTGTTATCATGGTACGCAAATACCTGAAATATTCCACATTTTTTGTTGGTTTTTGATTTGTAATAATCTGTATTGGGGGGGTTGGTTTGTTGGTTCCGGTCAAATCACTCGGTAGCCATACCATTCAGTTCTGTGTCATATACACACCTGCAACACTGTAGTTAACGTAAACAGTGAATTTGGTATTTTACCCTGTAGATGGTTACGGGATGTTTGCTCGAAACTTCTGTACGTATTAGACTAGGCTAAATTGCGCCACATCACAACCAAGTCAGTCGTTCTGACGAAACTTTTCTGTCTCCAGTCCTTTAATTATCCATTTTGTGCCGCTGCATTGTGAAAGATATGTACGGCACTGAGTTATTTCGCATCTGAAGGAGCGGCTTCCAGGAACGGGCGTTCGTCACCAAGAGAGGTGCGAGTCACTAGCACAAGGCCGCCCGCAGTGTTGGAGAAGACAGCGGAAAGTTGTTACGTGTCCCATCTGGTTAGATTGCCGGAAAGTACTCGGCCGGAAGGTTGACCGGAGAATAAAATCAAGTACCCTCAGTATAAGGTCACCGTAATGTACACGGTACTTTTGTCCCCAAGACCTTCACCGTAACTCACTTCACTTCTTCCCTTCACTTCACTTCACTTCAAAATAAAGTCACATAAATCACGTCACTTCACTCCACATCACTTCACTTATTTACACTCAACCCCCACATGAATTCCCTTGCTTGTAACTTCTTTCTTAACCCTCAGTCTAAACGTGTTTAGTTTACAGGAGAAAGCGCTAGTAAGCCAGCAGGTAATTAGTTCCAGCTTTTTTAGTCCTATTTAAGAAGGAATATTTACCAACGTCTGTTCTTTTTTTCTTAGTCCTAATTTTCCGATTATGATCGTCCCTACGCAGGTACCATGGTTTTAGAAGTCTGTCCCCGTCGCTATCTACCAGAATACACGGCGTCCACTCTTTTTGCATATCTTCGCAGTTTCGGTGCCTTAGAATAGGGCACGATTTGCCCTTTGCACCAACGTAATAATTCGCTTACTTGAGTCGGTGTAGCTCGGTCATTATAGTGACTAGCTGCGGGCTGGATGGGGGTTTAGTTCCCGGGCGGGGTAGCGTGCTTTTCTTCGACCATTCGTGTATACCAACATACGCACATAACAAAAGTCATGCGTGTAGGAAGGTGCTTATGTATGACTTTTTATTCATTGATGTGCTTATGTTGGTGTATATGAATGACTATACACAATGCACGATATGCATAATATCACAGTTTTTCTTCATCATCCCACCGAGGCCGGCTGTGAACCCAGCCGCCCTCCTGTCCAGTTGGTGCTGGATACGTTACTCGGATTAACGCGGCCGGGGCCAGACGCTGACCGCTCACTCTGTGCACTAAGGATAAAAGCGCTTGACGTGTACTTTTGCCTCCCCACATGCCTTCCTGGTCTGGAAATTAATGTCAGGGATAGCATTGCCTCTTACCTGGACTCGGAGAATAAACAGCGATTATTTCCTAGAAGAGCATTATCTGTTGACAAGTTGAAGATGTGTTTTCTGTGAGGTAGGAACTGAATTTGTATATTGATGATTCTGATTTCAAGATGTAAGACTGTGACGTGGCTTAGGCGGTTGGTCGACGGGCTGTCACCGCGGTGGTCTAGGTTTGATCCCAGTCCACTCCAAGTGAGATTTGTGGTGGACAAAGTGACACTTAGACATGGTTTTTGCCGAGTACTTCGGCTTTCCCCTGTCAGTATCACTCTCCCAATGCTGCATTTGCTTCTTTGTCTTTAATATTACTGTTATGAGAAGGGCAAGCGGGCGACGTCTGGCAAACTTCGATACAGTTCCCCCTTGCCGAACTTGGTCAAAATATGTTACATAGTTCCGGAGATAAGCGACGTGAGCCTGTCGCACTGACCGCCGCATTATCAATTCTTGCGAAAGACAAGTGAATATTTTATCGTTTTCCCAATATGTGACGTGTTTTACATAATTTACAGAGTTTTAGCCAGGAAAGTTTCAAAATAGAGTCCTAGAATTAACTGGACTAGACGCATTTAGAAGTTTTGTATTTTGCGTAATCTTGGGTAGCTCAGTTGTCATAGTGTTTAGGCCGAGAAATTGTGGTTTGTTAAGGAAGAATCAACCGGTTCGAGAGATTTGAGGTTATCGTAGTGGTGAATATGGAGAGTCATATCTCTCTGGATGTCTTACCGTCTGATTGACAAATACGAGTGGTTTAGAGGAATTGTTTCCTCCATCTTCAGGATGGTTACTCTGATTATGACTTAGGCCCTGAGTGAGGAGGCGCATTTTTCCTCCGAAATGTTGGTATCCACCTGTAAGTTTAAATGGTGTCAACCCAAATCGTGCCCTGAAACTCTTCAGTTCTTACATCACGTGAAGTGATGTTTGGTTCGAGTTTCCAGAAAGGAACTACGTTGTTGGGTTTAAAATTATGAATCAAATGCGACCTGCAGGCTTTAACATGTATCTGGTATTGAGATCGCACGGAATCCGGAGAGTGGTGTGGGTACTGGTGGGCATTCATGCGCTGACTCAAGTTTCAATGTTTACTTCATTTACCTACCGTCAGCAAAGGCCGCATAGGTAACAGCACTTGTGTTGTTGCTAATCAGAGTGCTCTAACCTAAGTGTAAACAATTAGTAACCGTTGGTACACACAGCTTACCTGAAACACATTCCTCGAACTTCGTCAATGATAAACCGAAGGAGCACGAGATACTTAACTTAGCTTAACAACATCTTGTGTCCCAGTTACATCAGTGTCAAGTTCGATCCTGAAGAAGGGGACAGGAAGTTCGACTGAGCGTTGTTTAATATTTTTATTCCTCGACATACTGCTGACCTGGAAGTTGATGCGTTGAATGGCCGTGTATCCGTGATTTGTAAATTTCTCATAAATACCTGATAACCTACATGAATTTCTCGTACAGACGTGGGAAGCCATGTGAATTTCTTATATAAAGCCGAATTTCTCATACAAACCTGACCACCCATATGAATTTCTCACACACAGGCGCTCACCCATATGAATTTTTCACGCAAAAGCAATCACCCATACGAATTTTTCATACAAAGCCGATCACCCATATGAATTTCCTTAGCGACAGAGTGTAACTGTTGAGTTATGGTTGCCATAAAACACGTAAAAGAGAAACAATTCGATTTGTAAACATGGACCTATCAGTTACATTGGAAAATCAATTACAGTCTGATATTACCTCCCCTGATTAGGTTACGGGCTGAACGGACAGGCGTTTGAGACCCAGAAAGGGCAACAGATTCCATTTTCTCCAGGTTACGGGCTGAACGGACAGGCGTTTGAGACCCAGAAAGGGCAACAGATTCCATTTTCTCCAGAACACCCCGACCGACTCTGGGCCCCACCCAGTCTCCCGAGTGATTACCGGGGTTCTGTCCCGGGGGTAAAGCCTCCAATGCCGAGGATAAGATTGAATGCAGCATATGGTGGGACAACTTTGTTTTTTTTTTTTTATTACAGCACGTGGGGTTTGACGCACTGTTGTTCCTTGGGCAGATACCTTATCGTGGAACCCGATACCCTCATCTTATTTCCTGAAGATGGAGGCAGCAGATTGTTCCAAGCGTTGGTACTTGTTTAACAGGCAACACGGCGTCACTTCGCGTAAGGCCGTAATCTTAGCGTTGATATTCTCGAATCTCGCATCGCGAAATGTAACCAACTGTGTGTTGCTGTCGTGGCGAGAGTCACCAGTGTCTGTGGTACATGGCGGCAGCGACTGTTTGTCGTTGGGATGTTGTGCACATTTATAAATTAGGCCATCTTGTACAGCGTATTCCGTTTTATTGTAAGTGTTTATATGAAGGAAGAAGCATCTGTCAGGGTTAATTAATGCATTAATTGCAATATTTATAAATAAATATACATTATTATGGGGACCGCGGTAGCACAGTAGTTAAGGTGCTGTGCTACAAATCGGAAAGTCGCTGGTTCGATCCCAGCTGTTGTCATTGGATTTTCATTGATATAAAATCCTTCCGATCGCACTATGGCCATGGAGTCGATTCAGCCTCTAACAGAAATGAATACCAGGAGTATTTCCTGGGGGTGAAGGAGGCCGGTACGTAAAGCTGGCAACCTGCCACCATCCCGTGCCGTTGTCACGAAATCTGGGAACCTTAACTTGCTTGAACCCTCTGGGCCTGTCCAGGCCTGTAATGGGACTGCTTTACCACTACCTTTTATACATTATTATGAATTGCGGTAGGTGGATTATTAGTTCCGAAGTGCGGCCGAAGAAAATTAACTATGTAAGTCACCAGCGCTTTCATTTAAATTTTCTAAACATAAGTCTTAAACATGTTGGACTGTGTGATCCGGGTTGGAATCCCGGTAGGGGTAAGAAAGTTTTCTCCAAAATGTCCAGACCGGCCCTGGGGGCCCACTCAGCCTCGTACTCAGTGGGTAGACTGCTTTTGAAATGTGATGGCACACGCGCAGAAACCAGATTTTGTCTTAAGGCGAAACGGACGAGTCCATTTAAATCGGCAGGGGCGTCAGTTCAGTCGACTACTGGCAGCCGAGGTGCGCGCATCAGCGGTAGTAATGTTATTAATGCTGGATACACCATGTTCCAGAGGTGGTGTGAAGGGTACTGGCTGCCCACTCCATTCGGCAGTTTCCCCTTCACTTCCCCTCCGTGCGTTACCATGTGCCATCACGTTTCAACTGGACTCTACCAGGGTTCTTAATGGGGGAGGGAGGTTAAAGCGGTCTGGGCATGATATTGACCAGTCACCTCCTTCTAGTACCGAGGTTAAGAATGAGTGGAGCTATACCTCTACTCCCCTGTATGCATTGATGGCTTGAACAGGGAGATCTTTACCTTCAACATGATGTGTGGAAATGTTAACAACTTACACCAGGCACGGGCAGTTTATCGCATGTGTGGCATTTCGCAGTACATGCAGGGTGGGTATGCTGGACATGCAATGTACAATTCAGCTACGTCTTGTCTCCTTCAGAGCAACGTACGCTCTGATAAACATTCAGGGAGTTGCGGTCTGGAGGCTGTCGTGCGTGTCCTCTTGGGATCTGCCCCGTTCTTGTTCACCTGCAGCCCAAATAAAATAGTGGGAACAGGTGTCAGTGGAACTTCCCAGTATCAGATTTAAAGAAGATTCGACTGTTCTCGAGTTATTCAACATGCAGACGGGCGGACGGTCGAATAGGACGAAACCTGTTTGCAATTCCTCGTTAACCGGCACGTCAGTCATTTGATTTGAATAGAGAAACACCCTGTATCATGCGTGTAAGATAAGGTTGAAGCTGTTGCTGTGCTAAATTAAGCTTCACGCCATGATTGCATGTTTGGGAGTGGAGGTTAGCTCCACAAATTCTTCACTTTGTTGCTATTAGCAGTAGGGGAATGGTCAGACTAGCGTTCCGCCCGCACTATCCTCTCAAAAGTTCCACCTTTAACCATTCAACGGAAGGTTCGATAGGCTGCAGAATGAGTCTGGAAGATTTGGGGAAGAAACAATCTAGGGATTCGAGTTTAATGGGAAGTGACGCTGGGTTTGGGTGAGTGATTCCCGACGTTTCGAAAGAACGCAGTGCCCTCATCTCAAAAGATTAAACACCCAATAAAAATCCCATTTTCCCTGCTAGGAATCGAATCACGATGCATCGGCCGTCCGGACTGTAACGTAGTCGCCACGCAGGCATACCGTTTGTGTCTTTGCATGTAACAAAATTACTTAATCGTTATGGTCAGTGCCTTTATGTTCCCGCCAAATGCCTTAGACTTAAAACGATTTAGCACTTCTTCCACTGCATAAATGAAGTCTCGACTCATTTCGCTACATCGTGCCTGTAATCAAGGCCATTCGCAAGTATATTTCTCAGGGTGAAGGTTTAAGTCTTCTTGGATGTTACCCAGTTGCATTGGGTAAATTGTAAATAGTTCGCGACGTTTAGGTGGGTCTTTGTGCCCTCATGTTCATGGTTGAGCTACCCAGTCTGCTTGACTTTGAATATGAAGGTACTAACATAATTTGAAACGTTGGTAACTGTTTACCGGTCGATACGGCGTCACATCCCAGAAGACGTGAATCGTCAACAATACCGTTGTAAGAACCTCAGGTCTTACAGTTCCCTAGCTTACTCATTACACAGGATACGGAGTGATTTGGTGTCCTTTAATGACTGTTTCTTGAAGCACCTGCTAAAACATTCAGCCATTCCGCATTTCCTCCCCGCGTATTTTACGTACGTATGTGTTTGGTGTGACTGGCGAATGAGCTCTGGTATTTCTCGAAACACCATTAAACATTTGGTTTTTGTGATGGAGACGGTGTTTTATCTATGATGTAGGAACTGAATTTATATATAGGTACATTTAAGAAGAGAAGAAGAAGAAGAAGATGATGATGAAGAAGAAGAAGAAGAAGAAGAAGGGGAGGAGGAGAAGGAAGAAGAAGGAGGAGGAGGAGGAGGAGGAGGAGAAGGAAGAAGGAGAAGAAGAAGCAGAAGGAGGAGGAAAAGGAGGAGGAGAAGAAGAAGAAGAAGAAGAAAAAGGAGACGAAAGAGAAGGAGGAGGAGGAAAAAGAGGAGTTTCATGGTTCTTACGTACTTTCACATGTTGCCTAAGCGAGGACTGTAAGACTGTCGTAAACTTGAGCTGACTTTCCGGAAAACTCAAAAGGAACTAGGATTTCTTTTTTTTTTTGGAAAGGGGGGGGGGATTATGCTGTGTCTCTTTGTAAATGTTTCCTGACGTTTCGAAGAAACGTGTCTCCATGAAGAATGCGTTCTTCATCGACCTTAATCTCCAGGAAGAATGCATTCTTCCTGGAACTTCCTTTGAAACGTCGGGAAGTACTCATCCAGCCATGCACCGCCACATCCCATCGCTGTGTAAATTCCCAACACTTGGGAGATGAAACCACATATGTATGGCTGAGGCACAGATTTGAGGATAACATTAAAACAGTGCGTGATTTCAGGCTTGTTGGAGTGCTCGGTCCTTGAGATGTGACCCCATAGGTTGTTCTGAAACGTCGGTAACTGAGTAGCCTACCTATCTACGTTGTGTGAAATCCCTGAAGTGCGAGGATCACATAAAAATGAAAATAAATGTTACCGTATGTAGATACAGTGCATACTGAATTCGTCTGTTTTGTAACGGTGTCCAGCACCTTATGTAATTTGCATACCAGTTAATCTGCTGGTTGATTAGAAGCACTTGATTTTCTTATGTGACGTTTGAAAGTTCTCGCTACATTGTAGGGTGATACAGAGCAGAAGACCGCTATCTTGAGTGTTTGAAACAGCCGACCAACCTTCTGCTAAAGCCTTCCACGATCTTACTCCTTGTCAGCTAGTAAATGCGGACATTTCGGATGCATCTTCAGGGTTAAGTAGTCCCCATTTCGAAACGTCGGTAACTAATTTACCAGGCGACACAGTTTAAGTCCCAAGAATACTAGAATATTCAGGTGGACTGTTCTTTGTGGGTCGGAAGGAGGACCGGTTGCGGGGAGGTCAGACAGGATGCTGGAGAGGCAGGTGTCTGGGGCTCACACCTGGCGCTGCCCCCGGCAGGCAGCTGTCTGCATGGCGGCCACTCGCCAGTGTCTCTTCTCCCTTCGTCACCCAAAAAAAAAAAAGTATTTTCAATTTGACCTTCCTGGAGTCCATCAGCAGACAGGCGCAGGTAAAGTTGTCGCTCTGCTGAGCACGACATGCGAGTTGTGTGCGTATGGGGCGTGGGGGCTAGGTCACGCAGACATCATGCTTTAGTAAAAATAACGAAATATTCACAATGTTGTTTACACGCACACGCACGCACACATACACCCTTTATACATGAACTTTCTTAGTCCAGGGCGTGTGCAGCTGGTTATTCCCCATGTTACTTAGCTTTTGCTAGAACGGTCGCTTAGTCAACTGCTTTGAAGCACGGAGATTGAAAGTAATTTCCTACCCAATGGCCCCTGATTTCGGAAAGAACATTGCGCTTTGAAAGGTTCCCAGGCTTCGTCCGTTTGTCCTTCTGGTAACGGCAACGTGTATATGAAGATAAATATGGATCTCTGGTGGAATGATGCTGACAGAGGAAAACCGAATTACTGGGAGAAAACCTTGTCCCAATGCCACTTTGTCCACCACTAATCTCGCATCGACCGACCTGTGGTCGAACCCGTGCCTCTGCTGGGAGGTGAATTATACCGGAAAAGACGCGATACGACGAGCGCCGTGATTGCGTTCCCCACCAGATATTGTTAGAGTGATAAAACAGAGGAAAATAGGATGGGCGGGGCATGTGTCGCGCTTGGAGGAGTGCTGTATTGTGAAGAAAAGGGACAACTTATAGAACTAGACGTTGATGGGAGTGTATTATTAAATGGATTTTAAGGAAATGGGGTGGATAAGTGTGAACTGGATATCTGGCTCAGGATAGGGATAATTGTCGGGCTGCTGCGATTGCGGTGATGAACCCTGGGGGTTCGTCAATTGCGGGTCATTGCTTGAGTATCAGAGGAACGGTTAACTTCTCGAGAAGGACTTGGGCTGCATGGGGTTAGTCGTTCCGTTACGCAGGTCGAAGTGGCATGTTTGTGACTACGCTCAAGCGGTGTGCAAGTGGCCGGCCGCGTGCACTGCGCTAAATTTAGCGTCACTACATCTGCAAACACGGATTTGAGTGCGGCCGGTACATTCGTGTCGGAAGCAAGGGAGTAAGGGTACACAGTTTGGAAGGACGAATTTGGAAAAACATGTGTGCTGTTAATTTTATTGGGGCTAGCCTGTGGGCAGAGTGGGAGGATGACACTAAATGGATCTTACATAGGCCTATTATAATGTGACCTAGTGCTGGAATATAATGTAAAATATATATAATGGTCAGACACAACTTTGTATTTTATTAAATTAGATTATAATTACAGCGACATGTTTCGGCCCAATTTTAATCTTAAGTTTCTTATATAATATATACATTTATTTTTAACCAATTCTTGTAATACGAGATCTCGTAAATTGAAATAATTATCAATTGTGCACTCCACATGTCTAAAGATCAGTCTGAAGATGGCCCTACAAATTGGGCCGAAATGTGTCGCTGGAATTATAATCTAATATAATTTAATAAAATACAAAGTTGTGTCTGATTGTGTTTTATATATATATATATATATATATATATATATATATATTTCATTTTATATTTTATCTTATATTCAACACAAGGGGCCGTCTCACTTGAAAAAAACATAGTGTTGGATTTATCTGGCTCAGGATATAGCCCATTCTCTTCCACTGGGTTTGCCTAGGTTACAGCATATTAGGTCCTGGAATAGACTTCTGAATGGCTCGTGGTAAATGGCTTGAATAAGCGCATTTGCTGTTACGTGGGAAGCCACAAGTGAAAGTACACTCCGCGTAATTAGCAAGGTATTTTTAGCGGATTTAATAGCCCAGTTATGTAACTATTCGTCTTCGGGTTTGGAGACACGTGGTGATTATTTTAGTACTTCTACCATGCATCCTTTATTATTTTGTACAATGACCAACAAATGCACAATTAACTGACAATTTATCACACTCCTACTATTGTGTCATCCTCAGGGAGTTCGTAGTTAGTACCTTGCCAAGTTACACAAGTATGTCAAATGCAGTAGTTGGTGATGGAATTTAAAATTTAAAAATTTTTAACATAATTTAAAATTATATTAGCCTGTAAGTTGATCCAAAATGTGAACAATTCGGCTTTTAATTCATAACAGCAATGAGTGCACTTCCGACGAATAAACATATAGTCTTATATTGCTGCTACATGTTTCGGCCATCTTCTGGGAGTTTTACACCAAAATTAAGACTTAATAAAGTGTGATAGATCACACAGTAATTCGTATTATATTGCGTTCATGCAGCTATGATGTATACAGGGTGTCCCAGGAGGAATGTGCAAGACTTCGGGAGAGTGTTCCTTATATTAAAGTATACCGATATAACCCAAAACACCTATATCCAAAGTTGAACGGTTACGGAGATAATGGCCAGAGAAGTTTGAAACTTTGACAGCTGTTACAC
>Ga0131853_10016729_pt1 | contig 13367 bp, 7 predicted proteins | sample TergutLab28metaG_FD_92764 | JGI IMG/M metagenome (GOLD analysis project Ga0131853, IMG submission 92764) | Labiotermes labralis P1 segment gut microbial communities from Petit-Saut dam, French Guiana - Lab288 P1 (version 2) (version 2) | ecosystem: Host-associated > Arthropoda: Insects >...
AACAAACTGCATTTTGAAGAGAAAAAAAAGGAGAGTATATATCATGTTTAAAATATTCAGTACCTATATTTGTTGAATAAATATATAAAATGCAAATTTAGAGGTTAGCGGTGCGGTACGACCTCTATAGTTGATATTAGGCGTCGAAAATTTAAGCTAAATCCTATCGAACGTTTTGTAACAGAAGAAAAAAGATGTACTTTATCACAGTGCTAAATGATGTAGGACGCCCCCTTTCATCTATTACGGCCATCTCGAACAGAATATTTATAAAAATTCCAAATGGGAAGGTCATGTCCCCATACCTCGACACATGTCTCACAGATCAAACTCATTATTTGTTCCTGAACAGTCTACGAATCTGAGCTACAACACGACCTGACTGCAATCACAATATACTAACTTAACTTTACGGGAAGTCGCACGGAGTTTACACGCACTCAGTTCATTTTAGAACATTTCGATTTCGCTTCTATGAAGCAGATTCATTATTTCCAAATAACGTCAGTTCTACAACAGTGCAAGATCTTATACGCCATCAGTACAAAGGCGAATCGCGCTCTTTTACCAAGCATATTACTGCAGAAGTGGTTTCATGCATACGTATTAGGAAGTTCAAGATTAGGCAGTCCATGTTTAAGTATCACGGGGGACCGCGGTCGCACAGTGGTTAAGGTGCTGCGCTACAAATCGGGAGGTCGCTGGTTCGATTCCATATGGTGTCGTTGAAATTTTTCATTGATATAATCCTTCCGATCGCACTATGACCCTGGGGTCGACTCAGCCTCTAACAGAAATGAGAACCAAGAGTATTTCCTGGGGGCAAAAGCGACCGGTGCGTAAAGCTGACAACCTTACCACTATCCTGGGCCATTTTCACGTAACCTGGGAACCTTAAATTCCTGGAACCCTCTGGGCCACTACAGGCCAGTAACGGGAATGCTTTACCTTTGTATTTCAGTATCACGCCCTAAGCAGCCAGTTATTAAGACCCACTGAAAGTATTGCGCCAGTTATTCTTAACTTGGGCACTGCAACTGAATAAGACACAAATCACAAAGTACAATTTATGACATGTATCAAGCTACTACATGTTTCGACACCGAAGATGGCACTGCGGTTTGATACTTATAATGAAATGTATTTTGATTTGTATCTTATTGTAGTTTATTGAGTGTATTTATTGGTTAGTGTACTGAATGTCAGAATACGCACGATTTGACTAACTTAAATTAGACACTAGAATATAATGAATGACTAACTTCTTGAACAGGAGGTTTATTCCATGTAGGCACTAGACATTGAATTGTGTAACCTTCAGAACCCTTGTGGCGACCAAGCTCATACCCGTCGGGAATCTAACAATAGTCGTCGATTCCGAAGCTAATCTGCGAGTTATAATCGGCAGGCACACAGCCAGAATATCGTCGGGTTTATATACATTTTGAATAAGATTTGTCGTGGTTTTCCCTAGACTCTCAAGGTGATTTCCTAAAATAGGCTAACCACTGCACTTCACACAATCATTAGCTACTCACTGCGCGCTATTATATTCCCACTCAGTTCTAGGCATCATAACAAACGTGACTGAAATACCATTCTGACTGAGAAATCACTCATGTTAAATGCAAAATTGCACCCCACATGAACTACACCAAGGGCGAGTTTAAAATTCTGGCGCCGGAAGCATATCCAAAATGATGAAGGCCTAATAAAGGTAAAGCAGTCCCGTTACAGGTCTAGAGTGGCCCAGAGCGTTCCAGGAAGTTGAGGTTCCCAGATTTCGTGACAACGGCACAGGATGGTGGTAAGGTTGTCAGCCTTACGCACCGGCCGCATTTACCTCCAGAAAACGTTCCTCGTACTCATTTCTGTTAGAGGCTGAGTCGACCCCAGGGCCATAGTGCGATCGGAAGGATTTTATGTCAATGAAAAATTCCAATGACACAAGCTGGGATCGAACCAGCGACCTTCCGATTTGTAGCACAGCACTTTAACCACTGTGCTACCGCGGTCGACGATAAAGGCCTAATATCGCCTCCATATCCTACAGCTAATAATAACAAAACAAAAAAAAAATAAAGAAGAAGGTTGAAGCTTTCTAAGAAATGTCCATGATTGGTGCAAGTCATTTGGTGTGGATGAACGTTTCAAGAGAACTTTACTTAATAATGTCTGCCTGTAACGACAGATATACTTACACAGGACATGAATGACGTCTGCGAAATGATACTGACGTAACATATGGCTATGACGTGTGTATGGCTTGTAAGACATGTATCAGTCCTAAAATATAAGCCAAGTACTTTGACCCTTTTAACTAAGACTGGACACTGATACCGTATATTGTGAACTCCAACAGAAGGTCATACACTTTGTACTAAAGATTAATTTCGTCTCATTGTCACTGACACATTCTTATCCTCATTGAGGAATACATGGACACCGAAGGGAATTTTAAATAGTGTACAAGGGGTCACGTGAGGTGCGAACGTACTGTTGTATGTTGATGTTATTTCCACCAAGGTCAGTTCTTCTACTGAAAGGTAGTTTGCGTTAATGAAAACACGCTGGACGCTGGAATACATTTGCATATCCCAGAAACCAAGTATACACTGTGTACTGTTCTGCTTTGTCGATCAATTACAACGTACACACACGCACAAATATATATATATATATATATATATATATATATAGTGGGCCGGGTAGCTCAGTCGGTATAGCGACTGACTAGGGGCTGGACGGTTCGGGATCGAATTCCTGTGGGGACGAGATTTTCCGCCCGTCCAGACCGGCCCTGGGGTCCACCCAGCCTCCTGTACAATGGGTACCGGGTCTTTCCCAGGGGTAAAGTGCGGCCGGGGCGTGCTGCTGACAACTCACCCCCTTCTAATGTTGCGGTCATGGAAGAGTCAACCCACCCTCTGGGCCACACCGGGCCTGTCACGGGATCACTTAACCTATATATATATATTTGCGGGGGATGAATATTGAGTGTGTACATTGATTATTTTAATTTAACTGATCGGCTGCATTCCACGCTCTTATGTCGACCCGTAATCTGTAATAAAGCAGTCACAAACACGATACGGTATCCAATTGTCCTAGGAAAATGTGACAGTGAAACTGTACAAGGGCAGTGTCATGGATAACGCTGATATTTGCCAACCTCTTACAGCAGAAGCCCACTATTAAGAAAGGCCATTTCGGGTAGGATTTGTGTCGGAAAAATGTAACATTGCGAAAGGTTTTTGCTCTGAGTACTTCGGATGTTCCTGTAACAGAATTTTTTCTTCCATGCTCCATACATATTCACTCATTCATTCTCTCATTCATTCACTCATTGTCGACGCTAAATAAGGTTAACAACTTACAGAGCTGCTGTATAAGACGCTAAAATAACGAAGCAAAGCGGTGAATACGAAAGTCTATGCAGAACAATACTATGGGTCATGTCTTTCCCTTTCCTATTGCACAGAATATTTCAGTAATATCAATTTAACTATGTTCTCTAAACTGCTTCTCGGTGTATCAAGTTGCTTCTTACCGCTATATTTTCACTCCAAAATATATTAGATTTAGTAGATTCCAATAAGCGTAATCTAACAAGTAAAGCAATACAATTACAGGCCAGGACAGGCCTGAGGGTTCCAGGATGTTAAGCCAAATTTCAACACATTCGACACATGAAGGTGGTAAGGTTGTCAGCCGTACGCACCAGCCACCTTTACCCCCAAGGAAAAATTCCTGGTACTCATTTCTGTTAGAGGCTGAGTCAACCCCAGGGCCGTAGTGCGACCGGAAGGATTCTGTCAATGAAAAATTTCAATGAAACCATAGGGAATCGAACCTGCGACTTTGCGGGTTGTAGCGCAGTGCCTCAGCCAACTGCACCACCGCATGTTCCAAGTCTAACACGCGGTGTACTGAAATGGATCTGCCCGTGCAACATACAGCACATAGACAATTGAACGAATGAAGATTGCGTGTCCAGCTGTGGAAACGCAATTTGAGAGGGAAGAGGGACAGAAGTGTGATCGTAGTGAAACTGTCATCTGCGCAGATCGCACAGTGTCGAAGTTAAGTGAATGAAATATTGATGCGGATTAGTTGTTAATTAATACTGAAGAGGAAAACCGTAGTATACCACCCTATTCACCACAAATTTCACGTGTACTGTCCTGAGATCGATCCCAGACCTCCACTATGGGGAATTGTAAACAAATCGCCCGAGGCATGACAAAGTCTTGCGTTAGAAATGAGAAGTGTATCGTGAAATTAATAAGCCTATATCTTACAGAAATTGAACATTTTAGCCCAAGATACACGTAAATTTGCTTGTGTGTGTTTGTGTGTGTGTGCGTGCGCGTTAAATTTCTTCTTTCTACTACAAAAGGTTATTACTTACTGTTGTTAACACGCGGTAAAAACGCATGTACTACTGGCAGCGGCATTAATAATTATGTAATGTGCCCACAATGACATTGGTTATGTCCCTAAATTATATTAACTGATTAGTTCTATGATCCTAGCTGGTGTCATTGGAATTTTTCATTGACATAAAATCCTTCCGATCGTACTATGGCCCTGGGGTCGACTCAGCCTCTAACAGAAATGAGTACCAGGAACATTTCCTGGGGTTAGGGCGGCCGGTGCGTAAGGCTGACAACCTTACCACCATCCTGCGCAGTTGTCATGAAATTTGGGAACCTTAACTTCCTGGAGCCCTCTGGGCTACTCCAGGACTGTAACAGGACTGCATTAGCTTTAGTCCTAAATATGGAGACAAATCAGGTTCTCTGCGAAGTACTGAACTTTGTTTTGAAATGGAGATGAATTTCAAAATTTTGAAGCTAAATTAGAGCTGCTACCGCCACATTACACTGTTTTTAGGAGCGTACCCAAAATGTCGAAAAGATCCCATCAGCTTCGCTATAGCTGTCTGTGCTTCTGTCCGTCCATTCACATGGAAAATCCACGGCTCCCTCCGGACGGATTTTCACGGAATTTTGATGTGATTATATTTTTTTTGAAAGTATGTCGAGAAAATTTATGTTTCATTAGAATCTGACCAGAATAACGTTTACTTTACCTGAAGACCAACTTACATTTCTGATCATACCCCGCTCAGCTCCTCTTAGAACGAAGAATATTTCAGACAAATGTTTTACAGAAATTCTAAACATACATTTTTGGTTAAATAACTTTTTTTTTCTAGAATCATGCCGTTAATGAGATTACTTAGAAGCATATTGTGGAAGCGCACATGCCACAGATGACAATATGGCGCATAGCGCATTTTATTCTCGATATCTAAGAATACAAACACACACTCAGGATAGGCCTGTATAATACTTACTTGTTTTTCATGGCAACAAGGACCGCTAGAATGCGCCACAATGTTACGTTTGTATGTGCATTGCCAGTTATGTTAAGTAATAGTCTCAGAGACGATACGTTATTGCGAATATTATTTTTATTCCGCAATTTAACACATTTTGTAGGCAAATTTAAGGGCAGTCATAATATAAATTCTGTACTTTTACGTATTTTTCTTTAACGATATACAAGAAGTTTGTTGGTGACGTAGTTTATTTTGTCACATCTTCTTCAACCCTAGAAAATTTTAACTGTGTCTGGTTTAATAAGATTATAATTCCTTAAAGCCCTAAAATACAGGGTGTCCCACTCGCTACCGAACCCGGCAGTTCTTTAATAATTTTACCACTAATGAGGATATTGCAACGAAACTTTAAGCGGACTACAGACAGATTCCTCTTCATTTCTCACACAACGAACGTACTCCGGTTCAAATTTCGTTACAATATCTTCATTGATGTTAGAATTATTAAAGAAATGCCGGGTTCGGTAGCGAGTGGGACACACTGTACTACTCACTTCCAGAAATCGGTCCCGAGATAACCGTCCTACTACAAGGGATGTAAAGTTATCAGTTCCATTTTCGTGTTTTATTTCCAACAAGGCTTAGCGTAAGTCACTGTACCTCACTGTTAACATTTTAAAGCCTAGCGGTTTCTTTACGTACCACCAGGTTTAATATTAAAAAATTCTACATGGTGCTCAAATTGGGTTTATGTGTTTTGTGCGGATCTCGGAACAAACAGCGATTTTGCATTACACAGTATTAGCAGTCTGGTTTTGTATAACCGAGGTTGAGAGTGTTTACAGCGCGGTATGGACTGAGTCTTTATATAAACAGAGACGTTTAGTAATATTCATGATTGTACCGTGCATCAATGATAATTAAACACTTTATTATCCAACTATTGCACAATATATAATATGTAGATACAATTAAAATTATAAAATATTTAAAAATGCTCCAACATGTTTCGGATCACAGAGGATCCAACATCAGGGTGACCTGTACAGTGCTTGGCTAAAAATTACAAGAATGATTCTATCTATTATCGGACACGATAGAATCATTCTTGCAAATTTTAGCCAAGCACTCTACAAGGTTCCCTGATGATGGATCCTCTGTGATTCGAAACATGTTGGAACACTTTTAAATATTTTATAATTTTATCCTTATTGTTGCACCGTGCATTTCGTAGAATCACTTTAATCATCAACCAACAAATGCACTTACATAAAATTTTACATTAAAACACCTAAAATCGCTCCGACGTGTTTCGATCCTAAGATCATCCTCAGGGAGCTACGTTGTTCCTTGCTAAAGTCATTTTAAAAACATTCACAAAATAATTCCATTGAATTAACAGGGTGTTGTGGCAGCATATCTGTAATATTAATTATACTTATTAAGTACTCATTAATATATGTTATTTTGACATTCTTACTAAACTATTTTGAAAATTACTTAATAAGTATAATTATTATTACAGATACGCTGCCACAACACCCTGTTAATTTAATGGAATTATTTTGTGAATGTTTTTAAAATTGCTTTTTGCAAGGAACAACGTAGCTCCCTGAGGATGATCTTAGGATCGAAACATTTCGGAGCGATTTTAAGTGTTTTAATGTGAAATTTTATGTAAGTGCATTTGTTGGTTGATAATTAAAGTGTTTATAATTTTAATTTTATCTACATATTATATATTGTGCATTAGTTGGATAATAGAGTGTTTAGAGACGTTTAGTCTTTAAAGGGTTAATCTTTCAGATTTCCTTCGACTGTGACAAAAACATCCATCAGACAAATATGAATCACATTAAACGTAAAAGCAACTTCACTACTCACATGTCCTCTTTGAAATTCGTCCTTCCCTCGTAGCCATGAAATCTTCGCTTGGGGACGCGAACCTACAGCCTCGCACGTAATATTGTACTGTGTTCCAGCAACCAGTGTGACGGGTTTCTCCAGCAGCCGCACTGACAGGGGTTTAACTGGAAAAGAAGAATGAATATTTGAGTACAAAAACGATTCGTCAAACCAGAATAGATAATTGTACGAGGGAGAGTCACATGAAAACCTTAAAAGTGCGATAAAAATTCGAAACACAGCTCGATTGTGTTGTAAGTTGACAACAGTGATACTCATAGTTTGAAGAGATATCGACAGGTGGCAGTACAATGCACGAGTGCAACACGACGGCGCAGTAGTAGTGTAAAGACGACGGCTCCCGCTTGTAACATGCACCAAACAAGAACGGCGTTCTGTCATCTGGTTTTTTTTACAGTGAATTGGATGAAACCCATCGAAATTCATCAACGAATGAAAGTTCAGTACGGTGATGAATGTCTGTCACTACAGCAAGTGTACGAGTGGACCAGGAAGTTCATGAGTGGCATTAGTTCTGTAACAGACTCTCCTCGCCTGATCAGGCACACCGAATAGTGACATCAGAGGCCATTGCAGCAGTTGAAGCCATCGTGAAGGAAAATCGCCGCGTAACAGTGAACGAAATAGCGGCACATATGGAGACTACATAGAAAAATGAAGCCATTGTGTACCTTTAGTGTTCAATAAATTACGGGATAACAACCATTAAAATTTTCATTTGACTCACCCTCGTATGTAAGACTCCATTCTGCTGGACCATGACGCTACGTAGACTGGTTAAGTACACAGAAAATTTTTGAAGAGCGCTCTACTCCTTCTTCAGGATAGTAGAGCTAAAGATCTTGTACAAACATAAGGATAAAAACATTAACAATTTTAAAACAGGTCTATATCAAAACACCTGCAATTTTATCAGCAGCAGTGAGAAAGTCAGATACTTTTATTATTATTAAGCGCTTTCGCAAAATTTTCTGAAAAGCGACTAACAGCTACTTCATATGTGTGTGTGTGTGTGTCCGTCCGTCTGTCCGTACACAACAACTAGGCTCCCACTGGCCAGATTTTATTACGAATTTGGGAACTGTTTGAAAATCTGCCGAGAAAATTCGAGCTACATTGATATCTGAAAAGAACAACGGGTACTGTAACATGACGACGTATGTACATTTTTAATAATATCTCGCTGAATTATTCTTGGAATGAGAAATATTTCAGACAAACGTTTTACAGAAAATCTGAACAAACTTTATATCAAATAACTTTTCTTCCAAATTCGTGCCCTTTATGAGACAATGTGGAAGAGTGTGGTAGAGACAGACGGGCTATAGATGACAGTATCACAGGGCGCATGCGCTTGGCGAGCTGGATAACTAAGGCTATAGACCCACGCTTAGGATATAAAATACTTATTGTTTTTCCACAGAAACAATGCTTACGCGAAAGTACGTCAATATCACGTTATAGTGCAATGCCTAACTTGTTTACTTTTTCAGTTTTGATACATTTAAAAACAGTTCACGTTCTTCAAACTGAATATTGTCAAATGGTGATTAACGAATAGAGGATTGGAAAGCATATGAAGGAATACAACCATAGTCCCCTCTCTTATATTTGGAGGGCCTGTAAAGTAAACACGAAATTGCGTCAAATTAGCCCATCTTGAACCGCCTTGTTAACAACAGATCTGCCGAATACGGTACAGATTGTAAGGCATTCCGCAGGTACAACGACCTTCAAAGCAACGTGTTCCTCGGAACTTGGTTTGTTTGTTTGTATGATGACTAAGATTGTCATTGATATGTTTAGGGCAATTACTCCTCTTAGTTTATTTGGAACTGATCGTAGGATTGCATATGCGAATAGGAAATACCATTCTGGTTGAAGGTGTACTGGTGTTGCTAAAGGATCTGCTGGGATGAAGTTGTCTGGGTCTCTTAAGATGTATGGTTCTTTTAGGGTTAACATCAGTACGGCTATAATAGTGACTGCGAATCCTAGGTTGTTCTTTACTGTAAAGTAAGGGTGAAATGAGATTTTATCTGTATAATTAAACACATTACATTAAGACACACGACCATAATTATTTATGAATTGTTCAAGATAACACAAAATCCTGTACACATTTGTTGAAATTAAATCCAAAATTGCCGAGGCAAAACAGAATTAAAAAATTAGAATTTTTAAAAAGCAAATTTGAATTAAATTTAACAGCAAAATAGTAAAATGCTACATCTAAAGTATAGCTGGACACTTCGGAAAGCAGACCAGGAATGCTGGAAGGTTTTGAAATGTAGTGCTGGAGAAGTATGGAGAAAATCACTTCGACCGATTGTGTGAGAAATTAAAAAAATTACATAAAGTCAAGGAGTACAGGAATATACGACAAACAGTAAAAAATAAGAAACGCTAACAAGATTGATCACATCTTGCGTAGGAACTACCTCCCAAAACATATTAGTGAAGGGAAGGCGAGAAAGAAGAAGTAAGCAGCTACTGTATGACCTTGAGGAAAGGAGGTGATACTGACAATTGAACGAGGAAGAGCTAGATCGTATCCTGTGGAGGATTCGCTTGGAAGAGGCCATGGACCTGTCGTAAGACAGACTACGGAAAGAAGTGAGATATTTCGTCGTTTTATTTAGTTATTGGGCTTCGTAAAAGTACATTAAGTGCCAACACGTTAATCCATCATTTCTCTCTCACTGATTATTTTTTATCCAGATGTGGCGAAAACGTGAATTAAAAACGTAATTTGTATAACAGAAACACAAAGGCAAACCAACGATAAAAGCTGTTATAATCATGCGTTCAGGAAAATGAACGCATAATAACTACGTGTTAATGGAGGAAAATTGAAGGCACAGAACAGGAACACACCTCTCATTTTTATGGATAGGTAATTCCAATTCGGGGACCGCGGTAGCACAGTGGCTAGGGCTCTGTGCAACAAATCGGAAGGCCGCTGGTTCGATTCCAGATGGCGTCATTGGAATTTTTCATTAACATAATCCTTCCGATCGCACTATGGACCTGAGGTCGACTCAGCCTCTAACAGAAATTTGTACCAGGAATATTTCTTGGGGGAAAAAGCGGCCGGTGCGTAAGACTGACAACCTTACCACCATCCTGTGCCGTTGTCACGTAATCTGGGAAACTTAACTTTCTGTAACCCTCTGGACACCTCGGGCCTGTAATGGGACTGAATTCCAATTCAGAAGAAAGTATGTTTATAATAAATATCTACCAATAGGAAAGGCAGTATTTATTAATTAAAGCATTTTCTGATCTCTGGAATCCAGCAGTATGTATGGTCACAGTCACTCTGCTCGTAACGCACCGGGTACAAGGTCAGAGTTCAATAAAAATTCTTGGAGTAGGAAATGTAAACTTAAAATGTAGTAATAGTTTCCGTGGCTGTGCGTCCGTATAATTCAGATCTAAAATTGTTTGGAAAAATTACAAATAAATTTGAAGTTCAGTGCGATATAAAATGTATGCTAACGGTCTTCGATGACAGCTTAGAAGTTAGATTAAACATTTCCTTTTCTAGGTCACAGAAGACAGAATTCGTCTAATGATGTTTAGGATAAAAATATTTCTATTTTTTATAATGATTTTTAGGAAAATTACATTTATGTAGCGTCAAAATAAAACAGAGTTTGAATGGTAAGGCATATACTACGCGATGTAACCATTACGCCTTTAGATATAAAAGCATTTTGCGACTTAGTAGCTGAAGTGTAAACCGGTTCCTGCAGCTCTGCATTGTGAGAACAGGATAGAATTTTGAAAAATTACTGGCACTTCTGTGTAAAGTATTATATGGTCTATAGTTCGGAAGATCATTTATTGAAAGATCTGTACAAACTGTCAGAGTGTGTTTTATCAAAACAGTATTTAAATTTTATATGATCCATATCCGTGAACTGAAGAATATTTACACTTACGTAACTAACTAACAAATGCACACCTGTTACATATATATATATTATCATATTTTTTGTGTAGTTGACACACTTTAATTTTGTTGTTGTTGTGGTTTTCTTTCTTGTTTTTCTAGAATTCTTACATGTACTGTATGTTAGTCATAAGCTTAATTTTATCATGCTTAGTTCTCGCCTCACTTAAGACCAGACATGGGAGGAATATAATTTCCTTCTATTTCTTTTTGTTTATAATTGGACGCGCTAAGTGTTTATCGCGCGAGCAGTGTGTGGAGTAACTCATGTAACAGTAGCTGCTTTGTTCTGCAGTAGCAGTCTGCTGTGTACCTCGAACTGTGACTGAACAACAGAGAATGAAGCTGGACGGTCAGTGAGTGTTAACGGTAATGAACAGTCCGCTAGCGAGATTTGTCACCAATACAGTTCCGTTGTAACTGCAATTATTCCCTAATTACGCACAACAAAACTCCAGTACACTCTACTTGGGGATTATTGAGTGTGTGTGCGACCTGCCCGACTCCCCGTCTTAACCAGAGTTACGAGCTCCGTCCTCCCTGGGAACAACATCTAAGATACGTTCCTCATCGGGTCCGCAACGGATACAGCATTTTACCTTTCATCCACATTTTTCACACGACACCCTGATGATGGTAGCAGAAGCGATCGAAACATGTCGATGAATAACAATACACGATAAAATGTATTTTATTACTGTGCTTTTGTTTCTATGTTTGTTACATAAGAATCGAGACATTCCTTAAATACCACTCTTTAAATGCTTAATGAATAAACGACATATAAAATTTTATTCACAACGCCACTAGGAGTTTACTTCTGCATATAACTGTGCAAATTAAGTAGTAGGCTACACAGAAACTAGCAAATGGAAGTGCTTCATCCTATTTTATATTTTATTTTGTATTATGACCAACAAATGCACAATTATTTCACAAATTATCAAAACCCTACATGTTTCGACACTATCGTGTCATCCTCAGGGAGTGAGGCAGAGGAAGGCCATTACAGACCTGGACAGGCCCTGAGGATTCCAGGAGGTTGAGTCTCCCAGAATTCAAGGCAATCGGCACATGAAGGTAGTAACTTTGTCAGCCCTACACACCGGCCACCTTTACCCGCCAGGAAATATTCCTGGTATTCATTTCTGTTAGAGGCTGAGTCAACCCCAGGGCCTTAGTACGGCCGGAAGGATTATGTAAACGAAAAATTCGAATGACACCATCGGGCATCGAACCCGCGACCTCCCGATTTGTAGCGCAGTGCCTCAATCAACTGCGCCACCAGCAGCGTGCCCCATCCTCAGGGAGTTGGTAATCAATGTCTAGCCAAGCTACACAAGTATTTCAAATGAGGATGACACGATAGTGTCGAAACATGTAGGAGTGTGATAATTTGTGAAATAATTGTGCATTTGTTGGTCACAGTACACAATAACAAAAGATGCACTGTACATGTCTTAAAATAAAAAAAAATTAAATAACAAAAATAGTGTCATTCTGTAATTTACCTAATTATCCTTACAAATTATACAGCCCGGTTTCTATTGTGGTGGAATATAAACTTCCTTACAGAGTTGTAATGGCGTCTTTTCTAACCATGCGAATATTTTGTTCGTATTACCTCAGCTATAGAAATAAATATTTTCGGTAAACAGTTCTAAGTACCCTTCAATTTGGGTTCCTACAATTATGGGGACTGACGAAAACGCACCCTTGTTCGGCCATGCATTTGCCGTCGACAGTTTGAATTTAAGACTTACACAAGAGCTAAACAGAAATGGCCTGCATGGATACTGCCCACAAGTCTTAGAAAGCAAGTTAGAAGAAAATAGCAATGTAATAACTTCTTTTTTCACGTATTGGTAGGCCCTAGCTCTACTCAAATGCTCTAAATTAAATAATAATAATAATAATAATAGTAATAATGATGATAATAGTGATAATAATAATAATAATAATAATAATGTGTGGATGTGCAGAAGATGTGGAAAAGAATCGGAGACAATCCGACACATTCAGTGACGTGCCCAGAAATTTTGTTCGCGGGGGGGGGGGGGGGGGGGCCCCCCTTGTAGGGGGTTTGTTGGGGGGGGTTAATTTGGTACAAGAAATTTAATTTTTTTTTGAAAAATT
>Ga0131853_10016732_pt1 | contig 13365 bp, 11 predicted proteins | sample TergutLab28metaG_FD_92764 | JGI IMG/M metagenome (GOLD analysis project Ga0131853, IMG submission 92764) | Labiotermes labralis P1 segment gut microbial communities from Petit-Saut dam, French Guiana - Lab288 P1 (version 2) (version 2) | ecosystem: Host-associated > Arthropoda: Insects >...
CTTATTATAAAACTCCCCAAGAAAGGTGATTTAACGGAATGTAGTAATTGGAGGGGAATAACTCTACTAAACATAATAGGTAAGATACTGGCAACTATTATACACAATAGACTTAAAGAAGAACTGGAGTGTAAAATGAGACCAGAACAAGCCGGTTTCAGTTCAAACGGAGTGTGTGTGGATCATATCAATCGCTCCGAATAACTGTTGAACGGTCAGTAGAATTTTGTTCACCCCTTCAACTGGTGTTTATAGATTTTCAACGGACCTTTGACACCTTGACACATGATGCAATTTGGTAGGCCCTGAAGGAAAAAGGTGTACCACCAAAAACAATTTCTATCATAAAAGCTATTTATGAGCAATCAACATGCAATGTTGTACATAAGAATTTGATATCAGAACCGATACTGGTGTTGAATGGAGTAAAACTGGGATGCACTCTTTCATTCCTGTTGTTCAATGTCACTCTAGATTATGTTATGTCCAAAGTAAGTAAAGAATCTGAAGGTATAAGATGGGGAATATGGGGTAAACTGATGGATCTAGACTATGCCGATGATATACGTTTGTTAAACCACTCAACACAAACTATGCAAAAAATGCTTGAGATTAGGGAAAGAAGCCGCAAACACGAGTTTAAAAATTAATGTAAAAAAGACTAAGGAGATGTAAGTTGCCCTGACAAACAAAGAGCCTCTCTATATATACAATGAAATAATTGAAAAAGTGACACAATTTACCTATCTGGGAAGTATTATTGATAACACAGGGGGAACAGAGGCGGACATCAAAGCTCGTGTACGAAAGGCCCAAGTAGCATTTAGTGCAATGAACAAGATCTGGCATTCAATGACATAATCAATGCAAACCAAACTTCGCATTTTCAACACAAACGTGAAAGCGGTCCTACTCTATGGCTGTGAGACTTGGAAAAACTCAAAATATATAACAACTAAACTGCAAGTCTTTATTAATAAAAGTTTGAGGAAAATACTAAGAATTTTCTGGCTGGACCAGATAACAAATAACGAGTTGTGGAAGCGCACGAAACAACCAAGAATAGATTTGCAAATCAGGAAATGCAAGTGGGGATGGCTGGGCCACACACTGCGGAAAGCGATTGATGATATAACCAGACAAGCCCTAGAGTGGAACCCCCATGGCAAACGGAGTAGAGGGAGGCCGAAGAACGGTGCTTGAAGAGGCCAAAGGAGTAAAATAGACCTGGGCAGAGATTAAGTGCGTCGCCAAGAATAGAGTGTGGTGGAGGAATCTAGTGGAAGCCCTAGGTTCCGCAGCGGAATGATGGGACTATTGATCGATTGAATTTAAAAAGGGGAACAAATGGTTTGTAATTCTTAACACATGGTTGAAATATTAATTTTAATAAATTAGCAGTCATGCAGGGGCAAGAAATTTAGGACTTGAAACATGAATATATTTGCACGTTTATACAGAATCATTATTTTTTCCGACAACTTGTAGCGCTTGCTACTCTTCCAATTTGCCATGAGTTGCAGTGCATGCACAATTTAATTGAATACATTGGAATTAATATTAGGCTGTTAGTCACCATATGTAAATATTGTGCTGCGAATGTTCTCCTTTGACTCACATAAGTACACTATGTATAACAAACACACAGTTCTCTGAACATCAACATTTTGTAAGTAATGCAGCTGACAGTAACTGATACCAACACTTCTCAAATAAAATGATGTCCCTGTATATTAGGGCAGTGGATTTCACAACTGCAATGGAAATACATACAAACAACAAGTGTCTCATACTGTGAAGTACTTTGGAATGCTCTGATATCACAATAGAAATATAACACATCCTGTCCACTGCTCTATGTTGGGGGGCAGGGAAACTAAATGGCAAACTGGAAGTCACACATTCAGATATTTTAAGAAGTATATGTGAAAAAAAATGAGGAAATAGATTGAGGAATTATATATGCTAGCTATAATTTGTAGCTGTGATATGAGACTGAGTCCCTTGGTACTGCAGTCTGTTGTACCAGCTGTATTAGTGAAGTGACACTCAGTCCCTTGGTACTGCAGTCTGTTGTACCAGCTGTAGCAGTGAAGTGACACTCAGTCTCTTGGTACTGCAGTCTGTTGTATCAGCTGTATCAGTGAAGTGACACTCAGTCCTTTGGTACTGCAGTCTGTTGCACCAGCTGTAGCAGTGAAGTGACAGTCCCTTGGTACTGCAGCCTACTTTACTAGCTATAACAGTGCAGTTCAAGGCAGATGGCCAAGTTTGAAATGGCTTATTGATAGTATGAAATGATTGGGAAAGCACACAAAATTGCAGGTTTGGAGAGCTTTAACAGTAAACACATTACAAGATGAAATGGATGTGAAAAGTGTCTGCCTCACTAGAGGGAGGTACAAGTATATTCTTGCTGAAGTTTATGTTTGCAGTACAGAAGACAAATTCTGTTTTGTACTCTCCTGTAGAAGTTCCTGTCCTTCACTTTTTTGGAGACTTTGGAAATTTACATTAACAAATTCTATATTTAGAATATTGCTGTAATAATAAACTTTCAACCCTTCCACAAACAAATGAAAATTGGTATATGAGTAGGAGATGAACTGACACATCCTCTCGGTATTACTGGAGTCCTGGACTTCAAACACAGTACTGTTTTGCACAGGTGCAGATGTGAAGGGCTGTCTGTCGACTTGGGTCAGTTAGACTTGGTGTCTTCTCACTGTTTCACGTGAAGGCAGAGAAAGATCCAGTCTCTGAAACATGCTGTGCTTGGAGTACGAAGTAATGGTCACAGTCCACAAACCCATTACTACTAGACACAATGTACAGTCCTCACAACCACTGACAAATGTCATGATTTCTCCTTTGTCTATCTCAATGAAATAATGATGCTGATACCATCTGTTCAGTCAACAAGATGGCCGAACAGTCTGTCTCGATATCATCATGTGTCACTGAAGTACAAAGCGTTGAAACTGAAGAAAACTCCGCTGGGCATTGTTTTCAGTTTGGGAGAGACTAGTCCACGATTACTGCTGATGGCTGTGCGTAAATCTGAAACATAAGACATATGTCACATTCACTTCATGGTTGCCTACCATTATTACCACAAGCTGTCACTGAATATTAGACAATTCAGACTAGTTCATTTTTACCACCAACATATCTGTAAGAAGCATTTTAATGTTATCCTGTCTCCTTCTAGGTTTTCCAACACAGCACTTTACACACGTGTTGCTACCATTTTTCCCTGTACATCTGCCTGCCCCATCCCTCAATCACTTCAACATAACCAATATAAATTACAAGCATTCAGTTAATTCTCCAGGTAATATAGTCCTTCAGAAGCTGACAGTTGCTCTGTTTGGCATGAATCCCCATGCCATTTGTGGACTCTGGCAGTCCAACTATCCTACTTACAAGAGGACACCATCAAAAAAACCTCATCCTAAAGTGGTTTAATTCAATCAGCACGCTCACATCTGTTTTAATGTTACCGCGTGTATCTCCATTAATGTCTCAGGGTGTCTCATCCCTGCAGCTTTCGCAACTACGGCGCTGCACGCATGTTGCATCTGAACAGCAGGTTTACATGAACCTTCTGATTTCGGGCAGGATGCATCAAATATCACTTGCACTGCACGAGAATATTTTTCATGAAGCAGGAATAAACAGATGACCGTCGAACATGAACATGACAAAATGTTTATAATATCAATACAGCTACACGTTTCGGCCTCTATAAGAATTCTGTTGTGTTTGACAGTCATTTGTTTATTCATTCTGTATAGCTTGATGCACAATGGGATGTATATGTTTAAAAAAAAATATTTTTTTTTAGAACTTCTTTGTGTGGTGCAGCTGAGAGTAATGGGCAAGCAGCATTGGTATGAAACCAGTACAGGCATGTCCTTCTCTTAAGCCTACAGAACGATATTATTGGAGCTTGTTCCACAAATGGAGACATTTCTCATTGTCAGTGGAATGATGACGAAGTTGTTGAAGGTCCCCAGTCTTCTAGAATGTTACGTTGCATCGCTGCGTTAGTGGCTACAAAAATTTCGAAGGAATTTTCCCCCACCCACCACCCTCAATCTTCCAGGATTTGATGCCCATGAACTCTGAACCACTGACAATGAAGGGAAGAAGATGATAATTTGTGTCATGCTGAAAGAAAATACGCAAGTTTGGACACCCATCTTTTGTGCCTCACTACTAATTTTATTTCAACATGAACAATATTTTACCAAGTTTTCTAGCTACAGTGTACAGTGTTTACAGTTTTCTGCCATGCAGCACCTAATAGACAAAGCACAGGCAACACAGTCACTTGCCACTGTACACAGAATATTTACGGTAACGGTCCAATGGGCAGAGTCCGCTGACAAGCACTATTGACAGTGCACCATAAAAATGGCCAGTCAGCTGCAGCAGTTGCCAGACTAAATGAACTCTGTCAGTTCATCACCAACTCACATGATCTCAGTCTGCTGTTTCTTATTGTTATATTGACAAGTGCAGGTGTTGCAGTCAGTAATAGCAATATTTATACCCACCTGACTCTAATAGTGGCATCCAGGTTGAGTGAAGGTGCTAATGGTAGTAAAGCATGCAACTGACTCTAATAGTGACGTCACGGTGAGTGAATGTGGTGGTGGTGGTTGTAGTACTAAGGTGTGAACAAACCAAGCAAATAGCACTGACTCTGTATAGTGCATACCAAACAAGCTTTTAGTTCCCCCAGACAGCCTGGCACCACTTTGGTCTAGACAGGGATGGACTGTCGCAATTCTACTGTACCTCGATATAATACACCCGCAGAGTTCTTAACATCAGATTTCTGTGTGAACATGAATGAATAAAGGAAAACACTATGCTACATTATTTACATTTGGAATGTGACATGCATCTCATCAAAAATGAATTTCGGCCTGGCAGTATCGAAGGAACAAGATGTCATATCACAAACTTTCGTATTGAGTTCAGAGTGAAGCTCAAAATGATTGAATCAAAGCCAAGACAGAACACACCTGATCAAGACTGCTTTACTTCTTTCTTCCTGTTTGTTCTGTACGCCTTGAAGTAGAAGTCACTGAACAGGTAGTAGAAGAAGATGGCATTTGGCAGAGTGAAGAAGAGTGACCAGCGTGGAAAACCACAGTCATGGAACACCAGCTGAAATGAATGTAGGAAAGCAAGACAGAACTGGCCCTGGAACATTAAGAAATCAGAGTGCATTTTATAAAGACAGCATTTCTCCTACACTGACAAGAATAAAGTAAATTCTGACATTTATAGAGCACAGGTCTTTAAATGTCAAACATGCTAAAATGTATTTGTACTCTCTCAGTATGTGCAAGTCCTTCCATGCCTACATTTCAACTTTCACCTCTCTGAACAACAGAGTATTGTTACGATTCAAGACTCAGGGGTGTACCACTGTGACTTGTGGTATTTCCTAACCTTTCCATGAATCATATTGCCTTCATTCTCAGGGTTTAGTGTTGTGAAAGGAATAGCCTGACAGCAACATAGGGTGGGTTATGAGGGTGGGGAATGATCAGAGTGCATGCAAGCCAATGGGGGTGGTAGAGTGAAGAGCAAATAGACGTGCCAGTGGAGGGCACAGCCATCCTCTGCAACGTCCACAGGTATACAGCTCCACATCCAGCAGACAAGAACCTTCTACAGCACCATGGTGAGAACCACAAATCTCACACAATATTCTTAGATGATATTTTGACATGTAGGCTCAATGTTCATCCATCCAGAACCTTGTTGTAGCCTGACTGGCTTCAAGATCCACATTCTTCGTATTGTAGACCATGTAAACTGGAACAAACTTTTCTCCAAACACTTCTGTTTTCCCCTGCCAGCTAGGATCCAGAACTCATCAGGTCCACCAACACTTCAGAATAACACAGAGGGTTAAGGTAAACTCGGCCATGCACACTGCTGTACCTGCTCACACACTACAACGTGTCGAGGCTGTATAACATCTACATACTCACCACATCATTGACATTGCTGTCTGCTTGCTAGCGGGTACCCACTAGCAAGCAGACAGCAGTATCTGTTTGACAAATGCCTGTTGCTCTATGTACAGTCTTGAACTCTTGACGACTGATGGAAAGACCCTCCAAAACATGTGGAGTGCCATTCTAAAATAAATAAATTTGATACAATGGTGCCAACTAGTTGGTTTTACTATCGGAATAATGTGTGACTTCAATAACACAAACAGCGGGTAAGTTAAATTTCCTTGCAGTACTCATAGTAACGAACACTGTGATACCTGATGTCAGTGAGCCCTTTGCTGTGTGAACTCAGCACTACTTTGGCTGCAGTTATTTTCTGGAGTATAATCCATCCACAGAACAATTTCTCAGCATCTCTTTCACTCCGTCTCATTCAGTTTCTACTTTAACCTCATCTGAGCTCATACATACAGGTTATTCGAAATGATTGTCGGGGTTTTAACAACTTGTCATACACAATACACTTGAGATAGGAATACATGTTTTTTTAATTAATAGAACAACACTCCAAGTTTTTGTTAGATACCTTACGGGTGCTCTCTGCTGCCTCTTACAGTTGATTTTCTAGGACTCCGTTCGAACGCCTGTCTGACCTGCTCCACTTGCTCTTCTTTCACTGACGGCCTACCAGTGCTTTTTCTTTTACACACGCACCCTGTCTCTTGAAACTGTGCATACCACCTTCGAATGGAATTGTCAGATGGTGGTTGTTTCTCGAATTTGGTGCGGAATTGCCGCTGGACTATTGTAACTGACCGACTTTCATGAAATGTAAGCACACAAAACGCCTTCTCACTGCCGTTCGCCGCCATCTTAGTAAACTGCGCTCCAAGCGGAGAAATGTGTAACTACTGCACACCGCACATCATAGAAGAAAACTGAGAATTTCTTGATCCATCGGTGCAACTACGTACTCCTATCTCAAGTGTACTGTGTATGACAAGTTGTTAAAACCCCGACAATCATTTCGAATAACCCTGTACACAAGGCACGAAATTTATATGTTTTTAGCAGAAGGCAGTTTTGAAGATAGCAACTGAGGAAATACCGGATTACTTGTGAAATCTGTAGGAAGTAAACAAGGGAGCTGGACAAACTGAAAACCAAACGGATAGCCTTCTGTACTGAGACAGTGACAGGACAGAACTGAATATTGCACCTCTGAAATCATTACCACTGTCCCATTTGCCATAAAACCAGACTGCAGCAGCACTGTCATTATAAACTGCCTTCATTTATACACACATTATTTAACAAATACTGAAAGCTCCCACTGAATATCCAACAGTATGTCTTCTACATAAACTTATGTGTCTTTATCACCTTCCTACCTCTCTTCTATATTCCTTTCCCATCCCTTTTGTTTGTCCATCATATTCTTGTTCCACTCTCCCTTCTTTCCAACCTCCCTTCCCATTAAAGAAATTGAGGTAAGTTTCCCTTGTTTTATGGCAATAAAAGCCATCTGTTGCACCTTAACATGTTTCAGTTCCCACTCTACATCCCAAACATGGCACTACAGCCCGGCATGTTAGGAAGTGCTTCGTAGAACCTGCAGGTAATGTATAAAGTGCAGACATAGTGCGCTGCTGCATGGTGACAGGGAGATTAGTGCAAGCTAGCGTATTAAATCAGTCTGACCACAGCATACTTAACAATTACAAGGTATAAAATGGGAATGACTGTCATGATGCAGTGATCATACCATCTGCAAAGTGGTGATGTACTTCTTCCACCAGAGGTACTTCTGGTACTGCGGTCCCATGGCAGACATCATGTAGTAGAAATACATTATGATGTGTACAAATGAGTTGATGACACCGATGAAGGTTCCGTGCCCACCCGGGTAGTACTTGGTGCATGCCCACGAGATCATTGGCATCACTGTATGGTGGTACATGTGCAGAAATGTAATCTGCTTCTCCTTCTTGCGTAACACGAAGAAAACCTACACAAAGAGTGTTAAATACAGTTATGGGAAGAACTGCCAGCATCACCTGCAGTCTACAGTCCACTGGCCAGGAAAAAACCCCTGCTGGGAATGCAAAAAATGGACATGCACAAGATTTTTGGTGGTTGATAAGTTGTTACTATTCTTATAATAAAACCAACTAGATGCACTAATTTCTCAAATTTATTTTTGGAATAAAACTCTACAGGTTTCAGACAGTTCCTCTCTCCATCATCATGAGTTTTTCACTGTACACGCAACAAACCTGTATGACATGTACCATTGGTGCGTGTACAGTGAAAAACTTCCGATGATGGACAGAGGAACTGTCGGAAACATGTAGAGTTTTATTCCAAAAATAAATTTGAGAAATTAGTGCATCTAGTTGGTTTTATTATAAGAATTTATCACAATGCATGGTCACCTGGATGTCAAAAGTTGTTACTAGTCACTCCCAACCATAGCAGCCCTCTAGGCCACCCTACAGTCAACATCCTCACCACAAAAGCAGAGTTGGCTAACCCCTACAGGGATTTTCTCCTGGTCAGTGAAGAGCACATGGCGAATGTAGTGGGAACTGTAAATTGTACCTCACCAGTTCAGTCCACATGAACGCATGTGTAAAATTTCCCATACTCGCCATGTAGACTATGAACGGCAAGTAATATGGCTTCTGCCACAAGATGATAAGGTATCATCATTTTGTGCATAGCACAGTGAGTTTTGTAGCCATAGACCTCTACATTTCTTCACAACAGGTGGTTACAATTGTGCACGTCGAGAGCGATCTGTGATTTCATAATGCCTGATTTGAAGGAACAGCACACTTGCATTTCATTTTGCCTTGAACTCAGAAATATACTCCATTTGAAACACATGAAGTACTCATAATGGCTTTTGCTGACAATGTGATGGGCAAAACACAGACCTTTGTGTGGTCTTTTAGAATAGAGAATGGGTAAAACTTCTGATAAAGATTGTGAGCCTTCAGGTTATCACTCCACAAGTCAAAGACAAACGTGGATTGTACAGCCATTTTTTATTGGAAATTTAATCCTCGAGATCACACATTTAGCAGCATTGTAAGCGTAAGTACTACAATATTGGAGAGCACAATTCAGCTAACAGCTGCTCAACCACTAAACAAATTCCCCACATTTGTTACACCTGAATGTTCACTGACTTGTTCACAAGAGCCCACTCCACCCCACCCCAAAAGCAGTGACACAAATTGCATCATGTCCTATTTCTTAACAGCCACTTTAGTATTATCCTCATATTTCTACCTGCAACTTCCAAGACATCTGTTTCCTTCAGATTCTCCTACCAAAAACCTGTATGTATTTCTTTTGTCTCTGATGTCCCGCCAAAATCATCCTCTCTGATGTGACCAATAGTTGGCAAACAGTAAAAATTATCTAGCTTTACATTATGCAGTTTCGTCCATCTAATACCCCAATACTGCCCCCAGTACTATGTTGCCACACACCCTCAGTCTATGATCCTTCCTTAATTTGAAGCTGAGATAGCCACATTGGCGTTAACAAATCGCAAGTACACGTATGAAATCAGTCCCACACAACACTAGTTCTGTCAGTTTATTCTGGGATATGTGCTTTGAGGCAAACTGCAAGCCTGACCCAGAGGTAAACCAAGACTGAGATGGGTGGAAGATGTGGAGAGGGATCTGTAGGAGATGTGGAGAGGGATCTGCAGGAGATATGGAGAGGGATCTGAGGGAGATGTAGAGAGGGATCTGCAGGAGATGTGGAGAGTGATCTGCAGGAGATGTGGAGAGGTATCTGCAGGAGATGTGGAGAGGGATCTGCAGGAGATATGGAGAGGGAACTGCAGGAGATTTGGAGAGGGGTCTGCAGGAAATGTGGAGAGGGATCTGAGGGGGATGTGGAGAGGGATCTGCAGGAGATGTGGAGAGGGAACTGAGGGAGATGTGGAGAGGGATCTGAGGGAGGTATGGAGAGGGATCTGCAGGAGATGAGGAGAGGGATCTTCAGGAGATGTGGAGAGGGATCTGAGGGAGATGTGTAGAGGGATCTGCAGGAGATGAGGAGAGGGATCTGCAGGAGATGTAGAGAGGGATCTGCAGGAGACAAAGTTTAAGGTATGGTGACAGAAGGGAGTCGAGAGGGAAGAATGAGCGTCTGTGATGAAGGGGGCCAAGGCTTTCAGATGGCCGCAGAACCAAGAGTTGGTAAGTAAGTCAGGACCTACATTGCTGTCTTTAATTTCTTAGACAGTGCAAGGAAGACAATGACTTTGGACTGAATGTTAGCAAACACTCCCAGAGTTAACAGAAATGCAATTTTGATTGGTTAGAGACATTCCCCACTACACGAAATGCGTCACAATTTCAAAGGATTTATTACATACCGTTATGTTGTTGGTGTATTCTCTGTAGTGTATCATCCAATGCTGTACACATGGCAAAGTTGGCAATGTTCTCCTTAGTAAAAACTTAGATTACAGCCTGCTGATGAAAAGACGTGTCACTAAAAGCCATTATGTTGCAGTGGTTTCTGGGTACAGTTGCTGCACGTGCTGGACTTCTCTGTTAGTTTGGAGACAAAGAATGGCACTACTAGCTATGTAATTTTTAGTCTAAAAGTTATGCAGGGCCAGCTACATTTTCTTTTTTTTTTGCTGCCTAGATATTAGCTCAGGCTTGCCACCGCCATGATCACCACCATCTGCTATGACTGCACACTGACAGCACAAAACAATCATAACAATAGATTGTCTTGTTGGTTTTGAAAGTTCTGGTGTCAAAGTACATTTTCACAAGTTCCTTATTTTCAACCCAAATTTTTTCCATCCCAGGTAAAATGTCTAATTTTCCTAATGGGTTGCGCTATCCCTGTGTGTATTGCTGTAATGTGTGTGATAAAACAGAGCTTTTGACCTTGAGTATGGTCCTTCTGACATTGAAACAGCCATCACCAGCAACTCAAAATTCCTTCTTCACTGCAATTAGAAGCTTAAAAATCAAACTGCAAGTTTATTATTTTAAAAATAAATTACTCTTTCCTGGCAACCTTTTTGCTAACATCTATTCTTCCCAAATGTCTCCTCAGTTTTGATGTGGAATATTGGAGCCATTTACAATTACTCCTGTGTATTCTGGTGCTGTTTCCTTACACCATGCTATAGCCATGGACTAATTATTCACAGCATGCCTCTAATGGACACGACTAGTATCTTCAGTAAAAACGTGTCCCTATTTGATCCAACGCAGCACCTACACTGCCAATTGAAATTCAAGAGGTGTGTGGGAAATACCCATGAAAGGGAAATCAGAAATGGGGAAAAACCCCAAAATAGCAGCAGTACAGCAAAACTGTCCCCAGCACACAAAGCCAAGAAAGCTGCAGGATCAGCATTTGAAACAGAAAGTGGTGAACTGCTAACTTCTTTACAATTTGTTATTTATTGTCCATCGTACACAACACTCTGGTGTAAAGTTAAGTTATGCAGCAATTAACAAAGTTACATGTTTCAACCCCTTGGGGGTCATCTTCAGGCTTATAAAATATGGTATCATATAAGGTACGTCTGTTGTTGCTACCTACGGGATCCAGTGGTTTACAGTATGCTAGTTATAAAAATTAAATTAATTTTATAACTAGCGTACTGTAAACTATAGGATGCCGTAGGTAGCAACAACGGATGTACCTTGTATGATACCATATTTTATAAGCCTGAAGATGACCCCCAAGGGGTTGAAACATGTAGCTTTGTTAATTGTTGTATAACTTAACTTTTCACCACTGTGTTGTGTACGACGGACAATAAATAACAAATTGTTATATCGGCACAACGGGATGGAAAACCCTCAATTTATAACTTCTTTACATTTGTTTCCCACTGGACCTTCCTGCAAGCTCGATTAATCTCTTCCACATTCCCACACTTTGTTACTTTAAGAACTACATAAGCATCATCCATCCATCTATGCCCAGGTCTCCCAACTCACTCCCCCTCCCATTAACCTTCAATCTTAAAGCTCAAATTTCATACATACAGTATATATATATATATCCCATGCATGCAATAATGAAACTTTGGATTCCATTTAACCCTTACCCTGCTAACATGGAAAATATGGTGACTTCCTAATAATGTCAGCAAATGGCAGATGGGATTTAATTCAGCATTTAAAGGTTTAAAGCAGGGAATTTCTTTACTAGCTAAGAAACTATAGCTTCTCAAGGGCAGTATTACATAAATTTATGCATGCTACATATTCTGCCTAACTTATTCACTTTAATTCAATACGTGTAATAACACTGACTGATAAGCATGCATCACGAAGCTCATCAGTGCACAAATTTCACCATTGTCTTCCTACATTCTCTGTGGCAGATATAAACAACCCCCTTCAGCATGAGTGACTGTTTGCTACATCATGTCCATCTGTCTGTCTTTCTGCATGGAACAACTCAGTTAAAATTTGATGGATTTTCATTTAATTTTATATTTGAGGATTTTTATTAAAAAATCTGCCAAGAGATTTGAAGTTTGACTAAAATCTGAGAATAATAACTGCTACTTCACATGCAGACCGATATATGTACATTTATGATAATATCTAGCTGAATTCTTCTGAGAATGAGGAATGTTTCAGATAAAATTTGCAGAGAAAATCAAAACACAAATTTTGTGTACAATAACTTTTTTTCCAGTAATCTTGCCACATATGAGATAACACAAAAAAATATGATGGCGATGGCAGTAAAATATGGCACCAAAAAGATGCAAACTGCCTGCAGGATAACTAAGAAAAGAATACAGAAATACACTCAAAATATATAATACTTACAGCTTCTCCACTGTAACAATGGTTAGGGGAACCCAGCCTCATTAGCAATTCATGGTGTTAGTAAATACTACACGTACTTACTAACTTACTCGATGGTGCAGAGTCCTTCTTGAGAAGCTAACTGGTTTGCAGCTAGTCAAGAAATTCCCCGCATTTCACGGAACCTGAAGGTTCACTACCGCACGCACAAGCGTCCGCCTCCTGTCTCTATCCTAGGCCAGCCCAATCCAGTCCATATACTCACATTCCACCTCCTGGAGATCCGTCCTACTATTATCCACCCATCTACGCCTAGGTCTCCCCAATGATCTCTTTCCCTCCGATTTCCCCACCAAGACTCTATACACTCCCCTCTCCTCACCCATACATGCCACATGCCCATCCCATCTCATTCTTCTCGATTTTATCACCCGCACAATATTGGGTGAGGAGTACAAATCATTTAGCTCCTCCTTATGCAATCTCCTCCATTCCCCCATTACCTCGTCCCTCCTAGGTCCAAATATTCTCCTCAACACCATGTTCTCAAACAC
>Ga0131853_10016733_pt1 | contig 13364 bp, 7 predicted proteins | sample TergutLab28metaG_FD_92764 | JGI IMG/M metagenome (GOLD analysis project Ga0131853, IMG submission 92764) | Labiotermes labralis P1 segment gut microbial communities from Petit-Saut dam, French Guiana - Lab288 P1 (version 2) (version 2) | ecosystem: Host-associated > Arthropoda: Insects >...
ACTTCAGTTAGGTGCAGATAAAGCTCCCTGATGATGGTCATTAAAGACCGAAACATGTAGGAGCGGTATTATTGTGTATTTTAATGTAAATTTAAAACTTTTAACCAAGTTAATAAATAGTGCTTTTGTTGGTGAGTGAACTGCGTAGATCAAACTTTCTTGCACGCCCTTTTACTGCACCAATTTTTACGAAGCTCAGGTTTGCTCAGTGCCATTTTGTAGAGATGTTCTCTACGAATCTCCCGGATCGGCCAGTAAATATCGAAAGTACCCGTAGAAATTAACTGGCGCCTTTCACTGAGATGATTTTCACGAAACTCACTCGAAAACTTTGTGTAGTGGCTATAGGTGTTGTCAACCCACCGATGCCACTACAGGGGTGCTGATAAGTCCTTAGCCCGACAAGGAAGGAAACAAGCTACATTCTCCGCAATTTATGGAACTTGGAGGTTCATTACCACATTCACAAGTGTCCACCACCTGTCTCTACCCTAGCTAAATCAATCCATTCCTCTGCCCATCACATTTTTGACAGGCGCAGCTTGTTTCCTTCCTGGTCTGGCTAAGGACTTATTAGCACCCAGGTAGTTTATTGTGCCTCCTGGGGTAACGGTTTTGATTATAACTTGGTCCCTACCCCAAAGAAGCACTGCCTGTTAAAGTATTTTTGTAAACTCGTGTTAGCGTCTTCATAGCCCCAACAATTTCGGTAATTCTGCCACCAGTCAGTTTCGGACTTCCTAAACAGATCACTGACAACTGCTTCGTACGGAATTATCGTAATTCATAGTGACTACGGAGGTAGTGATCCCATCGCCGTGGCCACGTAACGTTTTAGTTGAGCGGGCTCGAACCGCTATTCTTTAACAACTTAGCATTCGCCAAGACACGTTAAATGAACATAATTGAAAATCAAAGTGTACCTAAAGGAAATTATGCAAACACAATATCCGTACTCCGCTGGTAGCTAACGTGAGCGCTGAGCGTTTAGGCAGTTGTGGGATTATCTTCTACCGGACCGATATGCAACGTTGTGCTATCACTCCCTTCTTTCATCATAAAAACAACTAAACTTCACGGTATTTGCTAACATGATCTTTGGAGGTGTTAAATCTAACATAACTTCTCATTTCCACGTATTAACCTTCTCAGTGTACAATTTACCTGTCTCCAGCCACACTAAGCTCACAAGTATAATATTAAAATAATTCCCTAAAAATAACTGCTCTGGTTGTTATCACAATTTCACACACATTAAACAATCGTGTTATATATCCTCACATTCAGTGTGTCAAATTCTCATCAAAATGTCCATATACTCTCGTAATAAACCAACCCATTCAAGGACATATTTGGGACTGGATTATGCTTTAACCTCACCACAGTTACGTCCCAGCGGCACACAAACAGAATAGGGGTTACATCTTTCTTAGTAAAATATGTACATATAAAGGTAAATCAGTCCTATTACAGGCCTGGAGTGGCTCAGAGGGTTCCAGGAAATTAAGGTTCCCAGATTACATGACAATGGCACAGGATGGTGGTAAGGTTGTCAGCCTTACGTACCGGCCGCCTTTGCCCCAGGAAATATTAGAGGCTGAGTCGACCCCAGGGCCATGGCGCGATCGGAAAAATTTTATGTCAATGACGCCAGCTGGGATCGAACCAGTGAACTTGCTATTTGTAGCACAGCACTGTGCTACCGCGGTTCCCCTATTCTCGATAAATCTGTACTACCACACATAAGAAAAACTTGTATCCACATAACTTAAATCTTTTCTACCACGCTCTGGCCTAGCAACATGAAGGCGGATCATCTACATCTTTTCAATTCCCTCTGTTTAACTAAATTTGTAAAATACAGAAAACTAATAAACTCTTCTAAATCATTTCCTTTTTAGTTTGGATTTATTGATGTACCACACACCACTCACCTGGTATGAACAGGAAAATCTGGGGCACAAGGTACATTTTGAGGCCTTCCCCTGATTACTGTGGTTTTTGTGTCCACTCTCGTTGTAAGTTGAATCACAAAGACACTGCGCGTCGGTCCTACTGGCCGGTACACGCTTTCACAAAACCCGTAACTCCGAGTTTTTTAAAATCGTTTAGTAACAGCATATGCAGAATACATAAAGGAAAGTGCTGTTAATATGAAGTGTAGCATGAAACAGCCTTCCTGTTGTTAGCGCGTGTCAACTTGCTTAGCCAAAATCATATATATATATATATATATATATATATATATATCCTAACTGCAAATTAAAATTCTCCACAAAACCAACATACAAAATACAGGTTACACAAATAAAATCACCATAATTCACTTGAAGTTCCCAAATTCTAAACACAAACCAGTGTCAACTAAATTCTCTTTCCATACATTACAGTTGTATAATGACCTCCTATGTCGAATTTCATTATAATCCGACAAAAAAGTCGGCCTTGCGTATGCGGTAACAACGGAGACATAGAAGGACGTGGCATTCACAAAAGGCTTCGAAAAAATGCCCTGCAGCGAACATACCAGAAATCAGTTACGAAGATCGGTGATGTAACTAGGATTAATTAAGAATGCAAGAACAGAAAGTGCGAGAGAGTTCTAAAAGAAACAAACACGCTTAGTCAGAAGTTCCGTAAAAACTGGCAGACCTTGTGCACGAGGCACAGTACGTTTTGGAAGCCGAACTGCGACGGGCGACGAATGGGAGCCCTCTCAAGTACGTTTAGAGTGACATTGCTTGCATATACTAACTACCGTCAGAGAAAGGATTTACGTGACCACGTTGTGCAGTTTAAAATGTGGGATTTGAGCGATACTTGCGTGAAATGGACAAAACTGATTCACGTCATGCTGGTTGTGGCCGTCCGTTCCCCATTCATTAACACGTTTCGCACCCAAAACTACTGAACATATCTTAAAGATATTTGTAATCAGAGGTGTGCATTAAAGACTGCCAGTGTAATGTAACTGCGGTACATATGGTTGCAATGTGACGACTGCGTTACGTGGTGCTTGCTTTCAACTTCATAAATTTTCTAAAAACTGTTTGCAAAGAAATTGTCCATGAATCAGAGGAGACTTCTGACAGCAGCAGATGGGATATCACGTGTTTTTCCCCGTGAGACTGAACTTACGGGATATCTGTTATATAATGCCTCAACCCACTCTTAGTTATATTTGTCACCGATGGAGTTACGTAGCCTAGCTTAATGCCGATATTATGCTTGAAATATTAAATAAATGAGATGAGCAATTTTAAGCCGACTGTTTGTTTAGCTGATCCACGTGTAGGCATGCACATAAGCTGCCAAAAGTACATAGTCCAGTAGTCGAGGTGACTCTTATGTTCCCATAGCTAGCTAGTAAAGGGGCTGCGGCCATATATTGATAGGGAAATATATATATTTATATTTATATTGAGAATCACACTGTGCAGCGTGAAACATGTGAAATAAGACAACCTCCTTCATTTCTGACCGGAAATATCTGTAGGTTGTGGATCCAAAAGTGGGACATGCTGTATTCTGCACCATCAATATTACACACTTTCGCCACCTAAATCCTCGTTGTTCAGTGGCTAGGAAGGAAGGAACGATGGTAGCAGAACCTCAAAAGTCTACTACGCCAGGGGTCGGCAGCATTCGTAGCAGGGGCGTTCGAACTTCATAATGCCGACGGCTTGTGTAGGAAACATTGATAAAGAGATGAATAAGAATCTTCTTTGAGAATTAAATGACAGATGGAGGGGTAGCAGATATACACACACTCACAAATTCATTTCAAAGGCGTCAAAATGTCCCGCTTTTTTTTTTTTAACACTATAGCATGCAAAGAAGTGTTCTCGTCATTTTGAAGAATAGAGGTATGTGCAAATTCATTGAACTCTTCCGTCACAAGCTTCAGTTGGATTTCTGAGGTAGGGTAGCCGCGACGAAGTTGCGAGCACCTGCTCTGAACCTTGAACAAGAAATGCGTGTTAGAGCAAACAGCTGCTAGCTGAAGGACTGCTGTAGCAGCCATGTGTTTATTCCTCTGTGTTACGTAGCAGAGATTTAGACTGGTAATCACTTTATTCAGTGTCTACTTGAAGGTGAAGCTGAGCTTCAGAACTGCACCGACGAACCCAGAACAAACAGATCATACATTACCGCACTTCAAATTTATTTGCAGCAGGAAAGCGGTAAAATAAATATATTGCCGAAGGACAACAACAATTCCAAACTGCATCCACAAATCATCATCATCATTTGGCACTATAACCTTTTGTGGGTTTTAGCCTTCTCAACCGAGTCTTTCCAAGTTATTCTGTCCTTAGCTATTTCCTTCCAGTTTTTAACTTTCAGCTTTTTTAGATTTCCCATAACATCCTCTTGCCATCGTTGTCTTGGTCTTCCTACTGGTCTAATTCCCATAGGTTTCCAGTCTAGTAGTTTCCTAGTTGATCTTGCTTGGTCAGTTCTTTGAATATGCCCAGCCATTTGGTTCTTTGTGCCTTGATGAATATCACTGTATCTGCACCGTCTATTAATTTATCAGTCTCCATGTTGTTTCGTATTTTCCATATATTGTCAATACTGAGAGGACCAAACATCCTTCTTAGTATTTGCCTTTCAAAATGCGTAGGTTGTTTTCATCTTTTGCTATTAACGTCCAAGTAACGACTGGTCTTTATCACCGTTTTATATATTTTCATTTTGGTGTTTTTCTTTAGGAATTTCGATTTTATTATTTTTGCATTGGCATAGTATGCTTTGTTGCCTTTTACTATTCTTTCAGCAATTTCTATATTCATTTTATTATCTGCATTCAAAATGGAGCCCAGATAATTAAAATTTTCCACACTTTCAAAGGCAAAATTATCAATTTTTAGATGTGTTACGTCTTTTATTCCCATTCTATTTTTTGGAGGATATTTGCTACCTTTTTTTTAGAACGATCTCCAGTTCCTTTTACTATCCAAAAACGTAAAGACTAAGCTTTAAAACAGTAATGCTACACGTTGTTTTGTGTTTTATATTTGCGAGTCTTGGTCCGTCACTTTAACAGAAGGAAGCAGGTTTGTGTGCTCTGTTGGATATCGTGTGCTAAGAACACAATGTGGCCTGTAATTGAAGACAGGGGATGGTCAAAAATTACACAATCAGCTTTATGCTTTGTTGACTTTGATACAGGCAATGCGAGTAGGCAAATGGAGACTTAAAACCAATTTACGAGTCCTGTTGGATGATCCTTCTTTACTATCAACCTTGCTACATTGCAGCAGGACTGTGCAACTTGGAACCACCCAATCGTCACATTACGTATGTACACACCTGAGGTGTTCAGTAACTACGGTCCACGATATAAAAAAAAATCCCCCTTTACGAACACAGACACAAATATTTGTCCTCCAACTAAACGCAAGCACACCCATACGAGGTGGACTCATGAAGTTAAAAACGTGTAGATATAACCAAATTTAATATATTATCATGTTACTAACAAAATTTCGAAAGTATAGTTGAATTTTTTCCCACAAAATACAGCAAACACACACTCTGAGTTGTTTTCAATGTGAGCGTTGGGCAGATGTTCTAATTCCGCACTAGCAAGCTGAAGTAACTGGGAATGAGACGCGTTTGTTAGTGAACAGTATCGATATTTCGTACAACTAAGGTCGACGTTTCTTGAAAGTCGGCTGATAAAGTTCAGCACATTGTGTCGGTATTGCCTACCATCTTGGAATAAATAACTGTTTGCTGGCCTAATTTACTTATTGACTGTCCTGTGAAATAAACCAATGAATGTTCGTATTTAGTAAACACTTTTTTCGTAAAAATTTTCTGGGCAAGATTCCGCGTTCACTAAAGAGTGGATAAACGCTGGAACATGTTCTGGGAATGAGAGATAAGCCCAATGTTCCAGTTCCCACACAGCCTAGCCACGGCTCATTTACGACCAGCTGAATAGCACTGCTGTGTGGAGTTCGATGTGCCGCAGAAAGGACGAGAAGTTCAAACTTTATAATCTCGGTATCTCGTGAAAAATAGCTGCTTCTGTGATTTGATGCCGTTTTGTCTGGTAGAAACTTATCAAAATTTTTTAGGAATTGGCTGTCTTCTTCTTCTTCTTCTTCTTCTTCTTTTTCCACCATGAAGTTGACTGGTGCATGTTTCTCAGAAATATTTGTAGGCTACATTTCTAATAGACTGTGTGGTTTCACACTGCAGAAGATAGTAGACCTGCAGCCTGCTTCATAGTCACCGCTGTATGTCGCATTTAGCATAAAAGGCTCAATCTTAGCACGTAACGGGGCACTTTTGGTCCTAACGGCCTATAAATGAAATATTCTGTTCAGTTAAGTTAAGGATAGAAAAGTCTTATTGTTAATAATGCAATAACGTGTACTTGGCGCGTACAAGGTTTAAATTTAGCATTAACTTCCTGGAAATAATAAATATGTTTCATTTTGCTATGTTAAATATCAAAATCCGATACCAAAATTTGTGGAAATTCGTCGAGTACTTGTGCAGATAAAACGTGATTATAGACAGCCTTGTTGACAATGCGTTCCTTTTATTCGTATCGTCCAAGGAACGCATAACACAATTAGCAGTAGACTTCCCTCTTTCGATTCATTCTTGAAAGAATGTTTGCTGGACGTTAGTTGTTCGTCTGTTGAGGTGCAGACCACAAACCTTAGCACACATTACGGAACCGGTCTTATACGGAATTATTGCCTCATTAAATACGGGAAGTGTGAGCAGTCGTGGCCGAGTGGTAAAGGCGTCTGACTAGAAATCAGATTCCCTCTGGGAGCGTAGGTTCGAATCCTACCGACTGCGTTAATTTTTTTCAGGTCACACTTACTACCGCATTTTCCCCCCGTGTCACACTGGGATGAATGGGGACTCGTAAAATGCCCCCCACCCCCCGAAAGAAATTCACATTGTGGTCTTGTGAGGTATGACACCGTGATCGAGTCCCATATGCGGACTGGGGATAATGAGTCGAATGCTAGTAGGAACATGGGCGTCTTCTTATTTGTTCGTCGTCTAAAAACGAATAGATTCAGAAGTTACTTCCGAATTGTAATAGGTCAGAGGTCATAATGCAATGATGAACAACTTTTTTAAAGGCTGCTTTGAGAACCGTAAAAAACTGTTCAGAAAGTAAGTAAAGCAATAACAATGGAAATAATATTCTTTAAACAAAATTTGAAATTAACTGAGATTTTGTGTGACAAAAGTATTAATATGTGTGTTGGTACAATTAAAGTATTGATAGGATTTTAGGTCTTACGATCCTGTTTTTTGAGGACAGAAGAATTTCAGTCAGTAGGCTGCCACATTTTTTCTGGCAGCAAGTTCTCAATATGAGTGAGAAGTAACAGTTTATCGAGTAGGCGATTTTGGGATTTAATCTTGACCATTTTCACTTTAGAAGAGATCTGTTCACAAACTTGCTTGCTTCCGAAAAGACAGCAGCTGCAGCAGTTGTCAGAAAACACAATGTTTAGAAACCCGGGTAGCCGAACACATCAAAATACATTTCTCAGGTCAGCATAATACCTTGTGTCTCCTTCGTTTGAAACTGCCTGTGACAGTCTTGACATGAACGTCAAGTGGCACTGAAAATAAGGTGACTGAGGCTTCACACCCGCATACGTATGAATTACCTGTGCTCGTATGCGACCACGACTCAGCATAGGAATTCGATACATCGATCTTGGAGCAGAGCAGCGAGTTGGCTGTCAAATGGCTAGTTACGTAAGTTGTTGAAAGAGGTCAGTGTAGTAAACGTATGGAAAAACGTGCAATGTTTTCTTCGTTAAGCTGCTCTGATTGCCTGACGGTGAAGGAGCATTGCCGTCTTTATCGTTGCACCGCGCATTTCGTAGCGTCATTTAATCAGCACGCCAACTAATGCACACACATAAAATTTTTTACATTAAAACATTTAAAATCTCTCCAACATGTTTCGATCCTAAGATCGTCTTATTATTATTTGTGTACAAAATTCAATTAATACTATTTTATTTTGAAAATCTAATCTTAATATATTATTTTGACAATATACTTAATAAGTGTATTTTATATTACAGACATGCTGCCACAGCACCCTGTTGATATAAGGAAATTAATCAGTGAGTGTTTTTAAAAATATGACTTTAGCAAGGAACAGTGAAGCTCCCTGATGATGATCTTAGGATCGAAACATGTTGGAGCGATTTTAAATGTTTCAATGTAAATTTTTTTTATATATGTGCATTAGTTGGTGTGCTGATTAAATGAGTATTGCCTTGTTTCCTGTGCGCTGTAGGCGCTAACCCCAGCTCTTAGCCGGTCCGGTGCACATCGTCCACAATCAGAAGGAAGAACTGTAAGTTCTACTGGTCAGAATCTGCATAACTTGTGGAACCCTTAGGCACAACCAGCGGACCCCCGACTGAAAAACATTGGTGTGGGTCGTTACTGTTTGTTCCTAGTAACGGTTAAGTCGGTTAACTGACGGCTACTTATTTATTACATATTGAAAACAAATATGTTTTCATTTAGATAAGATGTTTTTATACTTCGACTTGAAGATTTAAAGCAAATAGTATTACAAGTTACCATACTTTCAATAGGCCCTAAGGTTAAACGGGAGAAAAGTGACGTCAGTCATTGTCAGCCAGTGCTGCAGCGTCCATTCCCGCACCTCCCGTCGTTAGTATGCACAATAGACTAGCTTGATTACGTAATGTTGATCGTACCAGCTGTCTGTCGCAGCGTGCCGTGGGCAGCAGCAGCAAAAAGGGTTTCGTGGTGATTGCAGCGTTTGTCTCGGGAGCCCCATTGACAGTTGAGTGAGTATTCGGCACATTAAATGTGTTTTGATGAGTGTCTGTAGGAGAACGCTTGCTGAATACAGTGTACGGCATAAGAGAGATTGCGGGCGTGGGTAGAAATCAGTGCGTACATGTGGAACCTTCATAATTTGTTCTTTTCATTTAATTTTTGTACGGTAATTAAAATCAAACGGTTATATAGGTGGGCAGAATGTATACAGCATTTTAACTAGGGAGTCTGGAGGGACGTTAGGAAACATAGACACGTGTGGGAGGACGGTATTACAATGAATCTTAGAGATGTATGGAACGGGACACATCATCTACCGGTCCAAGCTTTGAAATTTCGTTTTAGTGACAGAAACCTTATTCTTTAACGCTGTCAGCCCACACTTTAATCACGAACTATATTCTAGCAAGGCAGGCCTTTAATGTTACTAGCAAGTTTAGGCTTTGGGGTTTCATTTTGTACACAGATACTCAAGTCACTGTATATATATATATATAATTAGTTATTTTGTGTTTACACTAAAAATTTGGGTGATAATTTAATTTTGATTTGTGACATTGACTTCTGTTTTGTTTCTGTAAAATTTAAATTGAATTTTGTGAGCAGTGTACAGACTCTTAAAATGTTTCATCACAGCTAATACAAAATTGAAGCATATAAGGAAGAGTAAATATCGTTAACATGCGAAGGTTTTATGTTAATCTCTTTCTGATACGATCAGTATCAGCGAAAAAAAATCCAATAATTGACGACTAAGTATTGTGGGCCATCTGTTATCATTAGGCATGTGGTGCAAACTGTGGGATTTTCCAACGACGTTCCGTAGAAACCGCCAGGATCCAGTTTTGCATTAGTCTGCTGATTATATTCGGGAGTTAATTACGTGTCTGTTATGTGTCCAAGAAGATTTACAAATTCAAAAAGTTTGAAGTAACGGCTTATACGTGTACTGAATTTCATGTGCCGTTGACCGTGCATCTCTATGTAATCTTGTAAATGAAACCAACTTGGTGCACAATTTCTGTCAGTGTATTTCGTCAATGTTATTTATAACCTCTACATGCTTCGGACCTCTCTAGTTCCATCATCAGGAGGAACAACTGTATTTATACGACACTTCGTATTTTGATATTCTGTATAGCTAGCTGTCTGGTGTGCAGGATCCATTCTGCACACCAGACAGCTCACTATACAGAATACTGTGCACCAAGTTGGTTTCATTTACAGGAACCTGTACTGAAGTGTGACATACATGATGCTTGTGGTAGTGCTGAATTCATGATTATCAGTGATGGATGTAAATATTTTGGTATGTTTCGGATTATTAAGTAACTCCAAACATGACCTTGTGTTGCGAGGTTAAGAAACAAGGAGATTTGCACATTGTGGTCCGTGTTTCGCGGAACTTGCATATCCGTTACGTTGAACCTTTCATACTGAATTTTGATTTAAACAGTCGCCTTTATTCAGCGCCTCTTGCTTTGTTGAGTTTTGAATTTCATATCTGTTTTAACACATTAGCTGATACATTTTGTGATCTATAACACAGCGCTGCGATTGCTAAACAAGAGGCACAGAAACCACTAACTGGTCCTCCAGGACTGTAGAAAGTTTGCAAATGGCGTTTGGGAAACACCACGTTGGCACACACTGTATATGAGAGCACGGAGCATGAGGTGACAGTACTCTCTGGACTTGCAAAGATTCCATCGGTGGTACAGAAAAAAAAATTAGGTTCCTTAAACTGACGAAACATAAAGGAGGGTGCAGTCACAATTGGCAAGAGCAAGCAGTCGAATTCCGTGCTGAGTAACCTTAAGTGTTTAGTGTGTAAAGCCAGTCCCGGACAATGCCGCGGTACACGTCAGGACTGTCGACATTGACACCATCATTTTGGTCGGTTGGTTCCAGAGCTGTCGAAATGCAACCCCGTATTTCTTTTTTGATGTTTTGCTGACCGTGCATCTCAGTATAATCTTAGTAACTGACCAACTTAATGCACAAATTCTCGTTTTATAATAAGTTTATTATATTCCTCTACATGTTTCGAGCACTTTTGTGCTCATCATCAGGAGATCAATATTGTATTATACAGCCGTCCGCCACCTACAGAGTGTGATGATACCAGATGCTGTATAAAACAATTTTTACCTCCTGATGATGAACACAAAAGTGCTCGAAACATGTAGAGGAATATAATAAACTTATTATAAACCCCGTATTTCTTGTTTGTCGCAGTCATGTCCATAAATTGGCCGCATCTCATTTCGTTAAATTTCGGCCTTACGCCAACGTTCTGCACGAAGTCCCAGCTTACAACCGAAGTGTCTGATGACGCTTCGCTTTTGAAGGCTGACTGACGTCATTCAGTTTTTTTGTGGCTTTCAGGTATCAGGATCGCTTCCTTCCAATATCCTTTTAGATTCATTTTGCACTACTTCTACCACTCGACGCTCCACATTCTGAGCTACTTACAGTGTCATTAAATAAAAAATAAAATAAAACTTAACGTTTCGCATAATCGAACATATATACCACAGCTGAACGAGTAATCGGTTAATATGAAAGAATGGCGTACTGAAAATTGTCAGGGAGTTATATTAAGTACTATTGTGAAGAGAAGCTCTCTGGGTGATATTTCGTGTCAAATTTCATGTGGACTGCCCTTGAACTGATCAAAGAAGGGTGTGTGTGCCCGAGTGACTCTCTGACGATAATTCTATGTAATTAAGAACCGTTTAAGCACTGTGTCACCAATGTGTTCACTGTTTAGAAGTAAGTGATCATCTTTCTCCCCCGATCCCTGCTATGGATAGGAATGGGACCTGTGTTTGTCTCATGTGCCGCGAGTCACTTAACCGACTGAACTATCGTGGCTCATAGAACAATTGTCTGTAAGTAATGGGTTTGTGCGTTTGCATCATTGAGCAGCACGCCATGAAGGTGGTAACTGCACGCATTCTGAACGTCGGAACCAGGTTGAGGTGATTGGTTAGGTTCATGCCTTAGCCGCCTTGCACACACACACACACACACACTCACAGGGAAACAGGCCGCTATCAACAATGATTTAGGAGGTTGAAAGACCGTTGAGCAGTTCCGCAAGCTTTGGAGAAAACAAAAACTCCTGCACTTTCCGGAAATGGAACCCCGATTCCTTGGCCATGCAGTTCATAGCCTAGTCACTGTATTAAGTCATTGATAATATTTCTCAATTAATACATTTCAGTGATGGTAATTACTAACGTGCTGTTTAGTTCGTAACTGCTGCTCCTATGTGTTACTTACTCCAGAATAGTCACCAAGCCCCTCATTATAAGGACATTCTAGCAATCCCCATGTGTATAAAACAATGAAATACACGTTTATTAAAATGGAGGATACAGTCCTTCAGGGTAGGGCTCATCCAACGACACATCGTAAGATCCAAGAAGACCTTAGCCTTAGCAGTACCGCTTAGAGAACATCATATCAATATATGAAGGCGATTTCTTTCCTCAGAATAAAGTATTCAAAAATTCCTAATCACTGATACAAGGTAGATGTTCAGATGTTCACGGACTGCTTGCAGCGATTCAGTTTAAAAGTAATCTGTCTCCTGTGTAGAATCCACAAGACTGAACTGTAGAAAAATATGGGTTTACTTATTTTGTGTTGAAGTAATTATCTGCATCTCGCCCTAGAGGAAAATGTGCATTTAAAGAGCATTAAGGAAAAAGACGCTAAAAGGATATTTTGAATTAGAAGAGAAGGATGAATTGTAAGGAAAATGCAGAAAATTGTGATAAAATGGTGGATGAGCAAGCATGGAGGGGACATAAGAAACGCACAGGCTTACACGTCCTAGTATGAGAACTCCAGGGAAGATGCTGCGTGGGAGATTGAGTAGCAGATGAGAAAATATTAAGATTAATCTGAAAGGGTTTTCTTGATCCAGTGTAAGTTGGAAACATGTGGCTCGGTATAGGGTCTAGTTGTCAGCAATTATGAAAGCAGTGACGAACCTTCTGATTCCACCACAGTCGAGGACTTTGTTGACCCGCCCGCTTAGAAACTATCAGCGCCTTAAGAAAAACACTCCTTTCAGCGAAGTTCTGATGTGTGTCATTAACATGGACGGAAATATGGGACGCAAAACTGTAGATATGAACAACAAATACAAAGTTCTGAAACACATATTTGACCCCATTGACTGTCATATTTGATAGTTAACCTCTGGCGACGTCAAATTCAGTCCGTTCTCGTCATTTTCTGGGCAACCCGCCAGAATACCCCCTTGTTGTCTTTTCCAGCTGCATATGGCTAACCACACGATTCACGTCCAAAGCTCATTTTGTAATTTGTAACTGAATTTATCGAATTTTCTGATTTCTAGCGATACAGGCTTATTTGAATATTCACAATAATCACCAACACAAGCACACTTTTTCATTTGACACTATAAAACTTTAATTTGTTAAAATAGTTAAAATCTCCGACATGTTTCGGTTTACATTTAAACCATCCTCAGGGAGCTATTAGTTCATGCTAAAGTTACTTAT
>Ga0131853_10016734_pt1 | contig 13364 bp, 6 predicted proteins | sample TergutLab28metaG_FD_92764 | JGI IMG/M metagenome (GOLD analysis project Ga0131853, IMG submission 92764) | Labiotermes labralis P1 segment gut microbial communities from Petit-Saut dam, French Guiana - Lab288 P1 (version 2) (version 2) | ecosystem: Host-associated > Arthropoda: Insects >...
GGTTATGTTGAAGCGGGTGTGGGTGGGCGGTGGGAGAGTGGGGGGGGTGGGGGGGGGGGGGGGGGGGGGGGGGTGGGGGGGGGGGGGGGGGGGGATGGTGCGGCCGCCCTGGTAGTCAGAGTCTATGGGGCGGGAAAATGGGCGGGAAAATAAATATTTTAAATAGAAAAATTTGGAACCAAAATTAGAAATTTACTTAATAAATAATATACGAATATAATGTGTTTCAACTTAATTCATACTTTGAATGGAAGTATCACGATGTGCTTGTAACGTAATATAATATTAAATAGTGTACGTCAGCACAATCACTTTATTACTCAAGGTAATTATAAGGCTACATGATCATAAGGTTCGTCATCCCCGTTGTGTTTATAATAAACTATAATGGAGTAAATTTACTGTCTAACACAACTATGTGGTGGAGAGATATATATTATATTACATAGAGAACAACTACGTGTTTCGGCGCTTGATAATGGCCATCTTCAGGTTGTACATGAATCACTTAATAAGCAGTGATACAAACACACACACACACACACATATATATATATATATATTTGTATAACTGCTTATTAAGTGATTCATGTACAACCTGAAGATGGCCATTATCAAGCGCCGAAGCACGTAGTTGTTCGCTATGTAATATAATATGTATCTCTCCACCACATAGCTGTGTTAGACAGTAAATTTACTCCATTATAGTTTAAGGCTACATGTTTCGACTATAGATTAGTCATCCTCATGCCTATTTTGTCAATTGTGTCACAAGATGCATAGCATCTTGTGACACAATTGACAAAATAGGCATGAGGATGACTAATCTATAGTCGAAACATGTAGCCTTATAATTACCTTGAGTAATAAAGTGATTGTGCAGACGTACACTATTAAATATTATATTAATTCATACGTACACAAAAATTGTTGTGAGAGACGGCACTGTCCTTATCTTTCTATATTTGTGTCACAATTGGATGGTCACACTTAACCACCACCCCTCCCCCTCCCCCTCCCCCCCCAAAAAAAAGAAAGAAAAAATAAACTTCAATAAATAATTGTGATATCTTTTGAAGTTAATCCTTTCCTTAGGGGCCGCCACTGTCGGTATTCGCCCTGCGCACCAAAACAGCGTAGCCATGCCGGTGATTTCAGTGCCTGCCGTACTTATTATTGCAGAAATCCGTAATGTTACATTTAACTTGACTGAAAATACCCAACTGCGTTCCAGTGTGATGATGTCACTAACAAGGTTACGAACATGGCTGGATAAAAAATGTCACGAATATAGGCAGGGATAAATCAGCACGCACCTAAAACTGTATGTGGTTGCCTCTTGCACATAAAGGTACTGCTCATTGCCGCTTTTTGACTTCCATAAACTTTTGTGCTCAGGGTGGGAGACTGTGGCGGTCTTTTGCGAACACGGTAATGAAACTTGAGTCTCATGAAAGGATGGGAACTGTTTTGACTGACGCAACGACTACAAGCTTCCAAACAAGATAATTTGCATTTCGGAAATATGGACTACTGAAATTTTTATGTAATTACCAAAGAGCTATGACGTACATTTTTCCCTCCAAATTTTGAATGTTGGATGATCCGGGATCCGAATCCCGGCAGGGGTAACCGATTTTTTCTTTTATTCAAAAAACTGTCCAGACCGGCTCTGGCCCCCACTTAACCTTCTATTCAATATGTACTGGCGTTCTTTCCCGGGGTTAGAGCGGCAAGTGCGTCTACTGCCGAGTTACGAATGAGTGGCGCCATACCTCTACTCTCCCTATATGTCTTTATGTCATGGTCAGGGACTACTTCACCATATCCTTCAGACAAAATACTTATCAACTTGGGATCCGCGACTAAAGCTTAAGGGGAATGCGTATGTAGCAGATTCTGCTGAAGAGGATACAAGCTTCCTTTTTCCATTAGGCGTTTCCTCGTTGGTTTTATTATCATTAATGCTTGCTCTTGGATTAGCATATTACAGAAAAAGCAATGCATTAAGCCAGTACACGTATTAGTATTACATTTTTACATTGACTTCGAAAAGCGTTTTGTAATTTAAGCACGTTTCTTATTTATAAATATTTGTAAATTTTGGCCGGGATGACGTACACGGTATAGCGACTCGCTGCGGGCTGGACGGTCCGGTGATCAAATCCCGATGGGGGCATGATTTCTACCACCCATCCAGGCCCACCGGGGGGTCCGCCTATTATCCTCTACAATGCGTACCGGTTATCTTTCCCGGGGGTAAAACGGCCGATGCGTGGCGTTAACTCCTTCCCAGCACCGAGGTTGAGTACTTCCCCTCTGGGCTTTCATGGCCTCTTGTAGGATGAACTTTACTTTTACCTTTACCGTATTAATCAATATTCTAACTTTGTTACTGCGAGTTGAAGTAATTTTGGGGAGGAGTTTGCAGAATTTTTGAGATTGTTTTAGGGGTCCGGGGGTGTCAGAACGGTTAATAAACACTACTGCACATTATACATAAATTCATTTTGATTCTGTTAAGATTGGAATATATATATATGTGTGTGTGTGTGTGTGTGTGTGTGTTTCTTGCGGTTTCTCATATTTTGTGATCAGAGGAAATAATATCTGAGCTAGAAATATTTAAGGAAAGACTTGAAAACAATGTAAAAATTTACGTAAATGTCCTTGCTGTCATTGAGTGATCATTCTAGGATAGACGCCCGCTCTGACTGATACCAAGAACCCCTAAATAAATGTTGACACTTTGTAACGTCCATGCATGAAACATCTAAGAATCAAGAATAAATAAATAAATAAATAATATTCGAGCCGCATATGTGGTACTACATATAGTAAACCGTGTATAGAATGAAACCTTTCTTGTTCGAAGCAGACCACTACAGCCTTTATTTGTTTATTGAATGTTATTTTCTGAAAAGCATCTGCAGAAGGGAAGGAGGGCAATGGACCTTACTATCCAGAACACTGCATTTGGAAGAGTCGCTCCTGTGGAAACCAGAAAACTGATACCGACAATTCTATGTAGAATGTTGAAGATATATATATATATATATATATATATTAGGGAGGGGAATGGGCGGTAGAAAATGAAATGAAGATAAATCCAGGCAAAAATAAAGCAATAAGCTTTACAAAAGCTAGGGTGAAGGAAAGAATAAGGTATTATTTTGGGGATCAATTAATCCCGGAGACAAATAGCTTTAAATATTTAGGAATAATTATACGCAGCGATCTAAACTGGGCAGATCATGTCAATTACACACTACGAAAAGCATGGAAGGCACTTCATTTCATAATGCATATACCAAAAAAGGTAAATAATAATATGAAACGTTTAGCTTATACGGCACTAGTGAGACCGATATTTGAGTATGGAGCGGTGTGTTGGGACCCATACAGAGAAGGGCAGGTAAGCGCTTTAAATCGGGTGCAAAAGAGAGCGGCTAAATTTGCAAATAATATAAATTAGTCGGTTTGGGAAACTTTGGCACAGCGTAGTTTCATAGCCCGAATATGCACCGTTTTCAAGGCACTCACCGGGGGACGGCCTTGGACAGTGATAGAGGATAGACTTCTAAAACCATGTTACCTGAGGAGGGAAGATCATAATCGGAAAATTAGGATTAGGAAACAAAGAACAGATGCTGGTAAATATTCCTTCGTAAATGGGACCATTAAAAGTTGGAACCAATTACCTGCAGGCTTACTAGCGTCTTTCCCCTGTAAACTAAACACTTTTAGAAAGAGGGTTTAGAATGTAGTTACAAGCAAGGGAATACAAGTGGGGATGGAGTATAAATAAATGAAGTGATGTGAAGTGTAGTGATGTGGAATGAACTGACATGATATATGTGAAGTGATTTTGTTTTGAAGTTAAGTGAAGTGAAATGAGTTACGTTGAAGTTCTTGGGGACAAAAGTACCATGCACATTAGGGTGACCTTATACTCTGGGTACTTGATTGTATTGTGACTATTTTATTTGGTGTGTATCTTGTACTGTGGTTGTTTTAACTTGTTTTGTAATATGTGGGTGTGTATATGTGTGTGTTTTGTAATGTGTGGGTGTGTGTGTATGTATGGGTTTTGTAATGTGTGGGTTTGTGTATGTGTGGGTTTTGAAATGTGTGGGGTTTTGACAATTGTGTGGGTGTTTTGGTAATATGTGTACTTGTATTTACTGTGTTACGTATTGTTTCATTTATGTATATTTATTCTTATTTGTTACTAGTGTAAGGGCTACTGCCACAGAGTGAAAACTCAATTGCAGTAAATGATGATGATAATAATAATAATAATAATAATAATATAATGATATGTGGAGCGATTCCTCCACTTTTCCATAAATTTGTCCTTATGTACAACATGAGGACCTACGATCCGTTCGTGACTGTATTAAGCACAAGAGCAGATTCTGTGTCCGTTTCTGTTAGGTGCTACCTTTCAGAAGCAGCGGTGCTGTCGCTTTGTACGTTGAGTGCTCTCAGAAAGTGCCTTACGATGTGGTTTTTTGAAGGGGAGTCTTGTACCCACTTAAGTGGAACAGAGTGTCTGCTTGCCCAACGAGGTTTATTTAGGAAGACCCACTTTATTTGTTTAGAAAATATACATGGATGTGAGGCACGCCTTACCGGCCCACATACAAACAATGAAAACAGCGGGTTGCAGGGGTCATCAATACATCTGAAAACATACGGCTCAGAAATCTAGAATTCGGAGTTTCCCTGCGTTGTGAAGAGCCGCCAAAGTTCCTCTAAACAGCAGCTATGTACTCTCCGGCCTTATGTCCTTTTACGCGCGTTCGCAAAGTTGCGGAAAGCCACTTTTAGCTTCGCAATGTCCGTGTGTCAATCGTCCACACGGAACGACTCGGCTCCCACTGGATAGATTTTTATTAAATTTCCTAATTCAGTACTGTGCGAAAATGTGTCCAGAATCTGACCAGAGTAACGGATACTTTACCGAAAGACTTGTGAACATTTATGATCACATCTTGCCAATTTATTCTTATAATGAAAAGGGTTTCAGACAAAAGATGTACAGAAAATCAAAACACACACTTTATGTTCAATATATTTTTCCCCCGAAAATCGTGCCGTTTATGAGATATTGTGGAAAACTATGGTGGAGCCAGGCATACCATAGATGACAATATAATATGGCGAAGAAAAGGTCCGATTTGCATGCCGGATAACTAAGGCCAGAATACAGACACACCCATAATATTAAATACTTATGGCTTTTCCACGGTAACATTGGTTACGCGAACGTGCGTCCATGTTATGTTGCAGTACACCGCCTCTTTTCTTATTTTCTTTTGTTAATTTACATGCAGACCTGCTTTATAAGCAAGAAATGTTCATGTTATGTCCACATGTGTGTGAATGCCCCCGCTGATTATTTGCTGCTTGGTCGCGCCGGAATTATTAATCTTTCACAAAATTTAGCAATTCTTTGCCGGTTATGGAACAGGAAAGTTTAGATACAGTATTTACTAGAGCCTGCCACTGGTTCCAATCCTGAGCCAGATAAATCCAGTTTATACCTGCACACCCTAATTCAAGATAAATCTTAATATTATCCTCCCATCTATTACTAAGTCTCTTGGGTTTTCTGCCCAAAATTATGCATACATAACTCATCTTTCCCCTGAATGTTAGATACCCCGCATATTCCATCCTTATTCAGTAAAGAGTACAAATATACCACTCGTAATTGTAGTGTATTCTCCAATTTCCTGTTATTTTTCCTTCTTAAAGTTCAAATATTTTCTTCAGCAGATTGTTGTTATAAAACCCGGGCACTACGGACACTTGTTAGTGGAGTCACTTCATACATTTCCTGTTAATTTTGTAGCATAAGTTAAAAAAACTAACCATAGTCCACCGACTTCCGTTCTCTCGTATAAATATAGGAGAAATATTTTGGAACGGCGTATCTCTTCTTCAAAACCGCTCAGACTGGCTCTGGGGCTCAGCAACCCTTCAATTCAGTTGGTACCGGGGTTCATTTCTGGGATTAAAGCGGCCGGGGTGTGAAGCTGACCACTCACCCCAATCTAGTGCCGAAATTAAGAATAAGTGGAGGTACACTTCCAATCCTTCTCTATGCCTTCATGGCGAGGAGAGGGACAAATTTACCTTTACCTTTACCTTTACCTTTACCTTTATGTTGTACGTGCTCCCGAATACGTTTATATTAGGTCTACCGCTAGTCCTTTTGAGATTCGCGTAGATTAACTGTGCATAATGACAAATGGGTGCTCTAATATTTAAACATAATAGACCTACGTAGGACAGTGGCGGGTCACCATAAATTTAAACCAGTGTTTCTCAGCCTTTGTGAGACCGCGGCCCGGTAAATTCTTTTTTCGTATGACGAGGGCCCGGTCCCAACAAATTTACTCGTAAATACTGTTCCATTTTTTGTAAGTTCATACATTAAACTATCATAAGTATTAATAATTAATTTTTGCGTAATCATATAGAATATTAGTACACTTATGTATAGGGTGTGGCATGTTGACAAACATAAAATTTCATTTAAATTAGTTATCAGTCACTGGACTAATGAAATCTTGTAGCATATTGTAGTTTCCTCAGTCCAACATCTGGGTGTGAGTTTTTCGACACATTCACAAATGTTTTTCTCCTCAAAATATTTCCACTATAAAATTTTTATTCATGAAAATTGCTTAGAGAACTAAATTGACAAATTCCAGGAGAACCTCTCGCGGCCCGGTATAATTGATGCCAGGGCCCGGTACCGGTCCGCCGCCCGGCGGTTGAGAAACACTGATTTAAACGATTCATTAAAGTTAAAAACATATGATTTATGTTTTCGTATTCCAATTCAGTTTCGTACTTGAAGTGATAACAAGAAATTAAAACAGTATTGACTGGGACTTATATAAGTTTCAGTATTAATGTGTGGAAGGATTTTGTGTCTTCCAAATTTGAAAGTGTCAGGCATTTCTGGCCAACAGCGAAATCTAAATTTGTAGGTATCACTTCGTAACGCTAATTTAAGTTTGGAGAATACTAAAAAATCGAACATCTTCGTGTGATAAAATGTGGGCCCAAGTGTATTTTCTTCTGGCCCCGAACGGAAACGCATTATTTTTAAAGACATTTCCATGAAGGTAACAACAAATATCTGAGAAGAAACGCTGGTAATATATCATAGGTAGACTGTATATTTATCCATTTTTTATTGAAGCTTCAATCGACTATTAATCGCGCCAAAACCTACGCAGTACACCATTACTTTGGCATTTATGGGCTATTTTAACAAATAAAACCTAAGTGATTTGTAGTAGAGATAGGAATGCGTGGCGGAAGCAGTACAACCAGATGCCAGGATAGAACAGGCACTATTACTGAGCAGGCCACTGTAGTGCGGTTCATGATGTTGACCCGGGTCAGATGTATAGCGTAGCATACTTTACGATGTATGTCTCTTTTTACACTGACAATGAGGAACAATGAGGTTTATTATACATGAAAGGCTTTAGTGTGGTTTTCTCCAATAGATGTCTGTTCTATGGCCGACCACAAAATTGTTAAACATCGTCTTGAAATTTATTTTCATTGGGCTTCATTTTATAAGTTTACGGACTTTGGTGAATATTTATTCTAGAATAATAGTTCTTTTAACAAACGATCACATGTTTTAGGAACGTTGTCCATCCGTTTGAAAATGGCTCTAAAATGCATGACTGTGAACACATTCTGTCTTTAAATATAATGCTAAGCTTTAGGAATTCCATGCACTGTTTTCTAAAGTTAGTCAAGGTACTGCACTGTATTTCAGACCGTTAGATGTAAAACTTACTCAGTTTCGAGTGCTTAGCATCCATAATGTACCAAAATGTACTTTGAACCATGAAAATTAACCACATTCAGCAATAGTCTGACAAACGACACACACACAAATACGAGAACCAGCCAGACACCAATCTCTAAAATCGTATCTTCACAACATGAAGAAAAACGAATTCGGACAACCGATCCATAACCTGAACAAGGCCTGCAAAACAAAATTCCAAGAACCCTATGTTTCAAACTGATCAACTACGTCAAATTATGAATATTTTAACAGCCATTCAACCATTTTAACCCTTTAACCTTTTCTTGTATATATTTGATTTAAAAGAGCAACGTGGATTTTATAAAATTGTACAATTGAAATCTAAATTCAAAATTTAATACAATTGCACACAACTCCATTTATGTATATTATACTATTGGCCTGAAGATGATTCGCTCAGGTCGAAACGCGTTGCCCAGTCAAAGACATAACACTTACTAGTTGTGTTGACGGCAATTAATTTACCCTGTCATTAAGCTAATATTACCTGCAATTTGTGTTCCTTCGCCTTCTGCCTATAAGCTTATAGCAGTGCGTAATGAACAGCGTGATAATTGGTGGTCGGAAATGGACCAGCCCCGGCAGAGCACACTTGAAAGATGCGAGTTTTAAAGAAATATATCGTGTTGTATCACGGTATGATCTTTGATCCCCGTTCATTCCACCGGCTGGCGTAGGTAAGACCCCCGCAAACTCCGCAGCGTGGAGGGGCCTATGGGTCAGGGGGCCCCAAACGTACAGAGTATTGAAATTGGTTTTTGGTTATTTTTAACTGAACTCCAGCCTCCTTTTGAGAGAGGGCAGTATTCTGAGAGATCGTGGAGTAACTTTGCTAATAATTACACAAGTAGCCTCCAATTATCTATTCGCAGGGGCGGGGATGGGGGTGGGGGTGGGGAGATGCATAGGTTGTATACGCCACTGTTTCCTTCCATGTGCTGTACACAGTATTTTTGTTGTTTAGTGATTTTTACAGTATTATTGGACCTTATAGATGCCACACATTCTGTCTAAAATGTTTTCGTGAAGTTTTATTCGTGTCGCCATGGGTTTTTACCGTCTTTGATTTGCGTATTAAACCTGCAGGCATTCCCGCGGTTCGCCTGTCGCTAATCCGTGGCTTGGCAAGTGATTAGTTCGTAAAGCAATCGCTATGCGGCGCTACGGCTGTGAATGTCAGAGAAATTGCGATATGAAGTACATTACATTCGCAAGATTATCACATGCCGTCAGAAATTTTATTATCTCAGTAGAGTTTGTGTTGAGAAAAACCCCTGCCGAAGAGCAGGTGGTGTCGCTTCTCCTAGATGAATATCCTCAAACGCATAATAAGGTCAATGTCGTAGTACACAGTACCATTCATACCGTATTTAGCTAAATATAAGGCCATCCGCCTGAAAATTCCTATTGACAGTCCAACGATCAGTCTTACAGTCAGTCTTAGCCCATAGAGTGTACTTAAGTGGCGTGTTTTTGAAATAACAAAATATATTGTGAGAGGGAAGGCCGTATAGTACCGCGCATCAGGGGCGTAGGTGTTGGGGGGTGGTGTGGGTGGGGGGAGTGGTGCTGCCGTCCCGCGCAGTATAATCCAAGGGGTAGCAAAGTGGGCAGCAAAATGAATTCTTTAAATGAAAAAGTTTGATTTCTTGCACTCAACAGTTTGTAAAGTGTTGAAAAAAATAAAAGGAAAGTCTGTACATAATTGTGACCTCTTTCAAGTTGATAACTTCTGTTAGGGGCGGCCATTGTGGTTACTCGGCTCGGGAGCCAAAAAACAGCTACGCCACTGCCGAACACGTAAGGATTTTGGGCTGGGCTGGGGGTTACAAACGCGTAATGTTAACTTAAATGATCTTAAAATTTATAACAAACTAGTACCTTTTTGTGCACAACACATCTATTTTGAATAATATAAAATGTTATGAAAATAAATTTAGAAAATGTTTTAATAATTTACATGTGCAGTATTTAACAAACTGGCACATAATTTTGACGTTTTGCTGACCGCGCTGCATCTCAGTATATTTATCTCAGTAATTAATGAACTAGATGCACAAAATTTTGTTTCACAATAAGTTTTTATTTCATGCCTCTACATGTTTAGAGCACATGTGCTCGAAACATGTAGAGGCATGAGATAAACTTATCGTAAAACAAAATTTTGTGCATCAAGTTCGTTAATTACTGAGATAAAAAACTGGCACATAATGTCGGACATTAATTTATTTAAAATATGTTCTCAGCCTTTCTTTACGTCACCGTGTCTTGCGTGTTTCACATACGGCATGTAACATATTTCTCGCGTGCTAATGCAGTACAATCAAACTCCAAAATAGCGCCACTATTTGTTCACCATAGTTTGTGGCGGTTTATCTAGGCTGACTGGGAAACTTCCATTGACGGTTCGTCATGGGCGCTAAGTGAGCGTGGCTGTATGCCGCGTTGAATTGTACCTTTTACTCTGCCTTTATAGGATATCTCCTTACCATCGCTTAAATATGGGTAAAATATGTAGCTTAATTTTACTGCTTCATCACGTACATATCAGATCATGTATTTACTTGTACTGCAGGTACACTGTGATAGACGAAATAGACATAAATTAAAATTTGGAGTGACTGTTGATGAAGCAGGCAATGATTTCAGTTTCAAGTAACATGTTGATTCCATCTCGCATTTTTATACTTCGGCAGGAAATGTTTTTATTGCAAACACACAGCTCTTTCCTCAGTTGAATGGTGTAAACTCGTCGGCACCACTGACTTAAAATTATGGAACTTCACCACGCGTTTATGTTAAAATTATGTCATTTATCTCTTGAACGTTAATGTGTTAACATGCCAGGCACTGACATTGCTTTCTTCGTGTCCGTATCCCCTAATGTCAGTGAACATTAAACTCACGACCCGGCCCCAAGCTGATTCTGAACATACATCAGTATTGTTTACCGAACCAGCTTTGTGGTTGAAGGAAATCCAGTGAATCAGTCAATATTCAGCTGTCGAAGAATAGTTTACCAGCAAACCAGTTTACAAATAACTATATTCATTCAAAATTATTACTGGATGAAACCAATATCTTGGAATTAAATGCACTGCCTGTTGCTACACAAGTTTTCAATGTAACAGTGGCAATTTGCAGAATTTGTTCAGAATTGAGATTTTGTTATTACAAGGCTGTTTTTTTGTCTAACCTCCTTTCTTAAAAAAGAAAAAATGTGGGGTCGTGAGTGATATTATCACAATCATTTGCTTGTAGGTATAGTTATGTGTTTCGTTTTTGACAACTTGACCAGATTTTACGAAACTGTAACAAACGCTGTGCGATTAGAGGCCACCCCAAAGCCGTGTTTTTATGATTTCCTACATTCAGTAGTATGAACGTGGCGAAGGCGCCAACTTGTGACGCAAGCACTGTCTACCTTAGTGTTCGGAAATTACACATGGCAAGATATCATTAAAATTATACACGTTTAGTTACTTAATCCATGGTGCAGAGTCCTTCTTGAGAAGCTAACTGGTTTGGAGCTAGTCAAGAAATTCCCCGCATTTCACGGAACCCGAAGGTTCTTTACCGCACTCACAAGCGTCCGCCACCTCTCTCTATCCTGGGCCAGCCCAATCCAGTCCATATACGCACATCCCACCTCCTGGAGATCCATCCTAATATTACCCACGCATCTACGCCTAGGTCTCCCCAGTGGTCTCTTTCCCTCCGGTTTACCCACCAAGACCCAAATACACCCCCCCCCCTCCTCACCCATACACGTTTAGTTAAGGTAATTCTTCTGTAGATATATATTACAACATGGCGACCGTGCGAAAATGTTACTTGGATTTTAGTTTAATGGCCATAGATAATGGAGGAACGAAAATTTGGTGCAATATGGCGGGAAGGCTGATCATAAGGTGTACCTCAATACTGTGTATGGTTATTATTTGTATTCCAGCAGTTACAAATATGGCGACGATGCGAAACAACCGGGTTATATGTGACAAATCAAACGTGTACTGAAACCATGCTTAAGTAATAATGTCTTCAAAGAAATTAAATAAAGCAACAACAGTTTTACTAATATATTTGTAATACAAGGCTAAAAATTTATGCAATACAAAGTTCAGCTTTATGAGTTTTGCCCATAACTCCTTATGGAAGGTGGATTTTATTACAAGCGAAGGTATAAGGAGTCAATCGGGGTTACCAAATTTTGTGAACGACACCTGTGAGTACCGTACTGTATGAGCATGTATCTGACATCCGTAAAGCACAGCATACATGATGTAAACAGAATATATGTTATCTTGACACTTTTAACTGCCACGTACTAATTACTTCCTTTCAACTTAGTATGTTTGCGGATCCATTAACGCTATCTTCATAGCTCAGTAGCTATACGAAAATTTTCTCCGAAGATGATTTACTTTTCTGTATGGAGCATAGGGTGTGTATGCTACTGTACTAAAGGCATTACAGAAGCTTAGCAGCAGAAAAATTTGAATTTTTGAAATTACAAAAAAAAAATTGCAATATTTTACACCTCGGTACTGAATGTGGAAGAACAGAGACCAAGCATTCAACTGTCGTCTTGAACTGTAAATCTGAACTCCTTGTTATATGTAGATATGTAAACGACAAACTATCCCGAAAGATCCTAAATTAGCAAACATTTAGACGGAAGGGAATCTCCGTAATTGCATATTCCTAATATAGACCAAATTAGTGAATGTAATATGAACAATTCAGTCCTCAAAACAAATACAACTGCATTTAAAAGAACATAACCCACAAGACCCAAAATCTTGTTAGACTATGAAATATACCAAGGCCTTGTTTCCTGAAAAGGTGGGCGCAAATAAAGGCGTAAATGAAAAGTGATATTCCCATCAGACATAAGGAGTTAACCTATCAGAACGCAGCCAGCTTAAGGGCGTTAAACCGAAAGTAGAGGCCGTAAATTAATAATTTCTGTAAATTGATAAGGGGCGTTAGTAAAACAAACAGGCGTAAAAACAAGGCATGTGTGAAATGCGTTAGTGAGGAATTTACAATATTTGGGCTGTGATGTAGGTTACGGGGAAGACAGTGGTGTTGGTATAGCATGTACATAATTGGAGTGAAACAGTTCTGTGAGGTCTTAAAACGTACATAAATACTGGGAAACTAATGACACACTAAACAGCAAAATAGTAAAATAGGAAGTTATTGAAGGTCCATGGGGATATATTTGTATAAACACATACACACACGTATTATTCTGCTTGGATCTGAAAGTTGGCCTTGCATGTGCTTCTATGTGGATCCGAATGTTGGCCATACCTGTGCTGCTATGTGGATCCGAATGTTAGCCATGCCTGTGCTTCTATGCGGATCCGAATGTTAGCCATACCTGTGCTTCTATGTGGATCCGAATGTTGGCCATACCTGTGCTTCTATGTGGATCCGAATGTTGGCCATACCTGTGCTTCTATGTGGATCCGAATGTTGGCCA
>Ga0131853_10016735_pt1 | contig 13363 bp, 13 predicted proteins | sample TergutLab28metaG_FD_92764 | JGI IMG/M metagenome (GOLD analysis project Ga0131853, IMG submission 92764) | Labiotermes labralis P1 segment gut microbial communities from Petit-Saut dam, French Guiana - Lab288 P1 (version 2) (version 2) | ecosystem: Host-associated > Arthropoda: Insects >...
TAAGGTTGTCGGCGCCATTTGTCCGCCAGTCATCCCGTAGATGGCGTTGTTGATAAAGATCACGGTGATGTTCTCGCCGCGATGTGCAGCGTGTACGATCTCCGCCGTTCCAATCGATGCGAGATCGCCGTCTCCTTGGTAGGTAAACACGATCTTGTCGCCTAACACGCGCTTTAATCCAGTAGCGACCGCGGGAGCTCTGCCGTGCGATGCTTGAACGCCATCGCAGTTAAAGTATTCGTAGGCAAGTACGGAACAGCCTACCGATGCAACGGCAACCGTGCTGTTAAGCACATCGAGCTCGACTAACGATTCAGCTACGAGTTTGTGCACGATTCCGTGCGAACATCCAGGACAATAGCTCAGCGGTTTGTCGGTAAGCCCTTTGCTTTTCTCGTATACCACTGAAGGCGGTTTTGGTGCTGTGGACATTTACTTAGTCCTCCCTTTAATAATTTCAAGCGCCTTTGCCGTAATTTCCTTGGGCTCAAAAATAGAGCCGCCAGTACGACCGTAAAAATGTATGGGGTATTTTCCCGCAACTCCAATCTTAACATCATCAAGCATTTGCCCCATCGAAAGTTCTACGACAAGGATATCTTTGACGGAATCTGGCAGGTTCTGGAACACATCGTAGGGATAGGGAAACAAGCTTATCGGGCGGATAAGTCCAGCTTTCACTCCCTGCGCAGCAAGATCTTCCAGCGAGTTAAGCACGATGCGGGAGGGCGTTCCATAGGCAACGATGGCAAGCGTATCCCCGTCTTGTACGGTGTTCTCCACCATCACTTCGTTTGCCCTGATTTGATCGTAGACCTTAAAGCGCGCAACGTTCATTGCCTCAAGCCCTTCGGCGGAAAGGTTAATTGAGGTTACAATGTTCCGCGCCCGTTTCCCGACATTGCCATCTGTAGCCCATGGCTTTTCGACGATCTTCGGCTGGCGTACCACCATTTCAAGCGGTTCTTTCATTTGACCAAGCAAGCCGTCCATCAAAAGCATCACGGGCGTTCGGTAGGTATCCGCAACATCAAACGAGTGGAATACCAGATCCCAAGCTTCCTGAATGGTGCTTGGGGCAAAGACAGGCGTATAGTAATCGCCGTTTCCCCCGCCGCGCGTTGCCTGAAAGTAATCGCCCTGAGAAGGAAGAATGCCGCCCAACCCTGGACCGCAGCGCGCAACGCTTACGATAAGGCAGGGAAGATTTGCCCCGCACAGGTACGAAATGCCTTCCTGCTTCAATGCAATTCCCGGCGAAGCGGAACTCGTCATTGCCCTGACGCCTGCGGAAGCTGCGCCGTACACCATGTTGATTGCCGCAACTTCAGATTCAGCCTGAACAAAGACTCCGCCTGAAGCAGGCATCCTGTGGCTCATATATTCGGGTATTTCATTTTGAGGGGTGATTGGGTAGCCGAAGAAAGCTTTGCACCCCGCCTGTATTGCCGCCTCAGCGACGGCATCGTTTCCCTTTGTTAACTTTTTCATGATACGTTACGCTCCACTTTAATAACGGAATCGGGGCAAATGCGTGCGCATATTCCGCAGGCAGTGCATATTCCTATGTCCGTACAATACACCGGGTTGTAGCCGCTTGAGTTTACCGCTCCCGTATTAAGGGTGAGTATTCCCTTGGGGCAAGCGTCCACGCACAAATTACATCCCTTACAAAAACTATCGCTTATGGTAAGCCGATTAGCCATGATTCCTCCATCGTGTTGAAATGCTTCGAATATTGCGGACTGCCGCAATCCGATCTTCGGCAAGCCGATCGGCAGTTTCGTAGGTAAGCCGCCCGGTCTCACTCGATATTGTAAGAATGTCAAGCATCCTCAGGTAGATCCGATCAATGTCCCTAAGCGCTGCTTCCTCGTTGTAACCGCCTTCGGCAAGCTCAAACGACACGTTGATAACGCCGCCAGAGTTTGCCAGATAGTCAGGCGCGTACACAATGCCCCGCTCCTGAAGAGCTTTGGCATGAATAGGCGCATCCTTTAAGACGTTGTTTGCCGCACCGCATACGATCTTGCAGGTAAGTTTCGGGATGGTCTCATCGTTGACGGTAGCTCCCAAAGCGCAGGGTGCATAAATATCGCAGGGAGCGGTGTATATCTCATCAATACCAACCGCTTTTGCACTGAATTCCTTTACCGCACGTTTGACGTTTGAATCATTCACATCGGTAACGATTAACGATGCGCCACCTTCATTAAGCAGCTTGCAAAGGTTGTACCCCACGTTCCCCAGCCCCTGAATCGCAACGGTTTTCCCCTTGACGCTGCTATCACCGTAAACGTGCATACAGCACGCCTGTATCGACTTGTACACCCCAAGCGCAGTATACGGCGAAGGATCGCCAGAACGTCCAGGAAGACCCGCAACGTTGCGAGTTTCCATGCTGACGTACACCATATCCTGGGTTGAAGTGCCGACATCTTCGGCAGTTATGTAGCGCCCGCTTAAACCTTCGATATAGCGTCCAAACGCACGCCAGAACGCCTCGCGCCGGATCGGGTTTTTACGCAGCTCGGCAGGATCGCCTAAGATCACGCTTTTGCCGCCGCCCAAAGGAAGACCAGCAAGCGCATTTTTGTACGTCATACCGCGCGCCAGTCGCAGCACATCCTCTACCGCATCTTCCTCGTTATGATAATTCCAAAAGCGCGTCCCGCCAAGCGAAGGACCAAGCACCGTACTGTGGATACAGGTGATTGCTTTAAGTCCCGTGTATGTATCATAAAAAAAGCACAACTGCTCGTAGCCGTAGCGCTCCATATAGGAAAACTTATCCATATTAGATATTCATCCTTTACTATTCTTAGTTTAGTATACCACAATCGTAATAAGTTGCAAGAAAATTAGTTTCTTTATCGTTATTGGGCGATTATAGCGGAAAAAATCTCGTTACGGGTGATTTTGTGGGGAAGGAGCATTGGCAATAATCGATGTTGACATCGGTTATTTGTTTAGGGTAGATTGAGCATAGGATGAATTTTTTAGTTTGCATCCCCACGTACAACGAGGCGGAAAACATAGAGCATTTTATTGCCAGGGTTTTTGAATATCTGCCTGAAAACTCATCACAACAATCTTCGGTACTAATAATTGACGACAACTCGCCTGATGGAACGGCTGCTATCGTTGAACGCCTTATCGTGCAGTACCCCAATCGCTTGCATATTCTTAAACGTCCAGGCAAACAGGGACTTGGCAAAGCATATCTAGCGGCATTCCAATGGGGGCTTTCCAGGGACTTCGATGTTTTTTTGGAGATTGATGCGGATTTTTCGCACAACCCAAAGTACATTTCCGAAATGCTGCGCGAAATTGAAACCCACGATGTTGTCATCGGTTCCAGAAATATACCGGGCGGCAGTGTTGAAGGCTGGTCGTTTCTGCGAAACTGCACTTCCAAGGGCGGATCGTTGTACGCGCGGCTGGTGTTGGGGTGCCCGGTCAAGGATTTAACCGGGGGCTTTAACATGTGGAGGAAAAATACGCTCCTTAACATTGGACTTGACCGCATCGTATCAGAAGGTTATTCGTTTCAGATCGAGATGAAGTACCGAGCATGGCGCTCTGGCTGCTCGATCAAAGAAATCCCGATACTGTTTACGGATAGAACTCAGGGCGCATCAAAAATGTCCAAAAAAATTCTGCTGGAAGCTTTGATAAAAATATGGAAGATAAAACAAAACGAGTGAGTGAGCGTGAGAATACCCGCATAACAAGGACGTTTAACCAGTTTTTCAAATTTGGAATTACCGGAGCTCTTGGAACACTCACCAATTTACTATTATTTTTTATTTTTGTGGATAAAATGCACTTACCTGAAACTCCGGTAAGCGTCGGCTGTTTTTTAATTTCAGGAACACAGAATTACATTATCAATCATAAGTATACGTTTTTAAGCAACACAGGAACTTCAGCTTTAACAATAAAAAAATGGCTGGCGTTTCTTAGTGCTTCGCTCGTTGGGCTTATCATAAACCTTATTGTTATGAAGCTTGTTGTTTTTAATTTTACTCTGCCGTATAAATTTATAGCGCAAGCGTGCGGCATTGTGGCAGGGATGTTTGTTAATTTTTGGGGATTAAAACTTTTTGTTTTTAGGAAAGGTTGATGCATGATAAAAAAGCGCGACAAAATAGATTGGTACATACTAGCAGGACTTTTTGCACTGTCCTTTTTTGTTAGTTTAACTTCATTTCTCAATCCTTTTGGTCTTAACAGAATAGAAGACGATACCTCGGTTTACTTAACCATTGCCCGAGGAATAACCGAAGGAAGCGTTCCATACCGTGATTTTTTTGAAAACAAAGGACCGCTTATCTATTTTATAAGTGCCGTGGGATTACTGCTTGGCGGGTTCACCGGCGTGTGGATTGTCCAGCTTAGCTTTCTGTGTGTATCAGCTTTTTTTGCGTATAAAATTTCGCTGTTTTTTAGCGGCAGGTTTCAGGCATTCCTTGCTGTTGTGTTTTCGTTCTTGATTTTTCGAATGTTCTACATTGAAACTGCGGGACCAGGTGAATATTCTTTGCCATTTGCACTTATTTCCATGTATATACTGGTTAAGTATTATTTTTCACATGCTGAACCTTCAAAGTTTGAGTTGATTGCTTTTGGATTGTGCTTTGCAGCAGCTGTTTTGATGGGCATAAATATGATTTCACTATGGTTTATTTTTTGCATAGTGATTACGATTGAAAAAATTGTCAAGCGTAATTATTTATTGTTGTTGAAATACCTGGTCTTTTTTATTATAGGAGCTGTCATTGCGCTTGTCCCGATAATACTTTATTTACGCCTTAATAACGCAATGTCAGATTTTATTGATCAATATCTGCTTAGCGGGAGTGCAAGAGGTTTTAGCGGGTTTTCACTTAAGGATACTATCAAAAAATTTTTTATAATAATTAAGAATAGTTACAGTTTTATCCCGCTGATTGTGGGTGCATTTTGGATACTTAAAAACCTTAAGGACAGCAAGATATTTTTTTATGCAGGTTTTTTTCTTGCGTATATACTTGTTGTGTTGCTCCACGCGGTAATTGGAAGATTCGGCGATCATTACAATATGCCCTTGCTGCCTTTCATCGTTCCCGCTCTTGCGTTTTTTATTCAAAGTATTTCCGCATGTTTTTCATTGCTAAAATACCGAAAAGCAGCACTTGTGCTTTTTTTATCCGTCGTCTTTTCCAATGAAATCATTACTGCGGTATGGAGAACTGTTGTCATAACAACCGATCGCTCGCGAATTGAAATGCTTGAAATTGGAAGCTTAATTGACGAGAACACCGTAGAAGGTGATACAATAATCAACCTTGGGCGAGATCGCTTTGTTTACCTTTACACACAACGAAGACCGGCATCACGATTTATTTACCAGCAATCGGGAGCACAATTCTACCCCGGGACAATACCAGAATTCCTTTCTGATATGGAACGTCAACACCCTGCAATCATCCTTATAAGGAACTACGGTGGACAGTACGATCATTTGCCACAATGGTACGATCCCATATACGCAATGATAGAAGCTGAATATCACCTTTTGACAGAGCCGGGGCATTATTTTATTTTCAGGAGAAACCAATGAACCCGTTAAATTCTAAGCTGTCTGACAGCTTATTTCCACAAAATACCCGCAAAATTTTAATTATAGCGACAATTCTTGGATGGCTTTTATGCCTGATGCTTGTGCGTTATTCTTATACTGCTTCATTGAAGATAGTATTCCTTTATGCAATATCTGCGTGTATTATGTCATTGGTTGTTCTTTACAAGAACTCGCTTAATAAATACGAGAGCGCTTTCTTTATCTTTCTTGTTATGCAATTACTTGCAGTTGTGCCCTCTGTAGGAAATCTGGAAGAGCTGAGCGCAGTTTCATATTTGCTATCGTATCGCTACGGTATATCATCTAGGGGTTTTTCTGGGATAATTGTTGATTTTCTTACAAAAGGGGGATTTATTTCCCAATCCTTTATTTGGCATTTTATCTTTGTAAAAACAGTTTTTCTTTCTTTTGTTATATCCGTATTTCTTGGAACACTTATATACAGAACAAACGATAATATAAAATATTTTTTGATCGCTCTGTCTCTTTTGTGGTTGACATGCTTTACAACACCGACCGCATATTTCTACAAGTTAAACTTTGGGCGCAATGAAGTTTTGCCTCTTATACTATTATTCCCTGTGATGCTTGTAATTAAAAAGCCCATTGTTCGATGGTTAATACCATTGCTGGCACTCGTGATCATTGCATCACATCTTATTTTAGTATTTTTTTACATCCCCTTTGTTGTTATATTGCTTTTGTATAGTGTTGCTGAAAAAGGTAGGGTCGATAAACAATCCTTGCTTTTACTGGGTGTTACTGTGGCGTTATTAGTAATAGCGTTTATAAGCTATATCCTTTTTGCTAGGGAAACTTTTGTTTTTGAAACGCCCAGTGCCTTTATTGAAGCCTTGCAATTAAAAACCGATCTTACCCTTGAAGAATGGAGTGTACATTATTCGCTCTTTGCAAGTCTTGGAGATCACCTGGCAGGTTGGAGAGGAAGGGTGCTTTCCGGGGGATTTTTTAGGGGAATTTTAAGTATATTAACTAATATTCCCCTGTTGTCTTTATTTATTGCCTTATGGATAAAATGCTTTGTACATGAACCCGACAAAATAAAAAAGCTTTTCTTTATTGTACCAATTCTTGTATTGCCATTTCACTCAGCAGTGTTCTTTATGTTTTTTGATTTTGGCAGATGGATGATTATGGTGCTTAATGTTCAATTCCTGTTGCTTTTTTATCTTATTAAAGAAAGAAATAAAACGGTTCTGTCAATTGTGCAGATGCTAACACCATTTATCAGGCGTAACGCTTTTCTTATAGCTCTGCTGATGCTGACTATGATCTTCTTAGGTCCATTTGATCACTTACAGCCCAGTGAACGAGTTATGCGGTTTTACTATTTTCTTGTTGGAAGGTAAAACTAACTTTACCCATCGTTAAAATCCCCTGCCTAGTGCATCGGCGTACTCAGTTTCGTAGCGGTGAAGGCGGGGATCTTCGGGGGCGATGGCTAGGGCTTGGCGCAGATAATACACGGCGCGGCGTTCGTCACGGCGGCGGTGGTAAATCTCGAACATGGCGATAAGTGAGCTGAGGTTTCGGGCATCTTCAAAAAGGCTTGCCGCTAGATCGTTGACAGCTGCTTGCTCATTGGCGGCAATTCTACTGCGAAGGAAAAGATAGCGGCTTTTTAGGATGCCAGAAGGTGCTATATTGATACGCCGTTCCAGTTGCTGCGCAGCTTCATTCCTTCGACCTGTATCGATAAGTGCGGTGATGAGGGCAATGCTGCCTTCTGTATCGGCGGGGTAGCGTTGAGTAAGTTCCCGTGCAAAGGCAAGAGCTGCGGCATTGTTTCCCTGTGCCCGTTCCAAAGTGTAAGCGGCAAGCAAGTCTAGCGGCGATCGGCGGCGGTTTAAGATCTGGTTAAGGTACGTTCGCGCCAGAACCCAGTCTTCCTCACGGATTGCCTCATCAAGGGCAAGGGACACTATTTCCAGCTGGGGGGAAGGGGCAGCCATAAGCCGGGCGAGCACTTCTCTTCCTTCCTGCCTATCCAGGGGACGCGGCGATTCCAGCAAGAGCTTTACGGCATAGTGCGCTGCCTGATCATCAATAGTGCTATTGGTACTCGAAGGGTTTCGCAGTATTGCCCGCAAAAAGTTTATTGCCGAGTCTCGGTTATTAAAACCTTCAGCCTGAACCCTTGCACGCAGGAACAGGTAAAGCTTGTTTGTAGGCTCAAGGGACTGGAAAGTATTGAGATACGTCTGCGCCGCCTGAAAACGCCCCTGTTCAACAAGGATGTGCGCCATCATCAGCACAAATTCCCTGTCCAAAAGGGCTTGCTGGAGGATTTCTGCAACGGCTGGTTCTGCACGAGACCAATCGCCTGCATTGTAATACACTCTGGCAAGCTGGCGCTTAATGTTGGCGTTATCGGGAAAGCGCGTTAAGGTCTGGGACAAAAGCCGCACCGCCGCTTCTTTCTCACCTTGGTTGTTCATGATCCGGGCAAGAGCCAAAGCTGCCGGGTACGAATCGGGGAAGCGCTCGTGAACTTGGGTAAACTGAGCAAAAGCTTCCTTACTGTAACCTGCCTGCTCAAGGGCAATGCCGATGAAGTAAGCGGCAAGACCAGAGTTTTCATTTAACGTTACCGCTTTTTGCAGATCAGGCAGCGCCGAAAGAAAATGTTCGGGCGTCAAGGATTTAGTCCTTGTAGCTGTGTTGGGCGGAGTTGAAACCGTTTGGGGATAGTAGGCAAGAAATGGCAGGATATGCTCAAGGACATCCGTAGAATCCGGTTGAGGTGGAATGTACACGCCATTGGAAGCTTCACGAAGTATCCGTGTGTACAGATGGGTTAGCGGGGGATCAAAAAGGGGAAGCTGGGTTTGCACGGCGGGGTATACGAGGCGCAAAACGCTTATATTAACAGCATTCATCATTCTCCCAAATTCAGTATTATCCACATCGTTGGAGCGGATAATCCCAAGCGCTTGGATGATTGATTCAGGCGTTCCCTGCTCGGTATGCATCCTGATTTCGGCAACGATGCTCTCCCCCGGCTCCGCTGAGTTAGGAGTTGGGTTTCTATTAATAGGTACCGAGGGTTGAGATTCGCAGGCAGTCCACAGGGAAATTATACCAAGGATGAATATAACAAAATGAAGCAGCTGCCGTTTTCGGCAAGGTGAATCAACGATCACCTTTATTGCTCCCAATGGCGCCAAGGACTAAGATTAGTCCGCCAAGGACGAGGGGAATGGGCCACCAGTTATAGATAAAATCCCGAAATGAAAATGGCGCCATCTTAAGGGAAAAGACTAGTAAAACGCATCCAAGTATCACAAACGCGCAAGATGAAACAATGTAGCGCTTACGAAGCAAGCCGTGTTTTCGCCAGCACACGGGAAGAAGCGCAAGCCCTGAAAATACCGAAAGCATGGGCCAGGCTCGGGAAAGGGGCAGATCAATTATCTGCAGGGCGGACAAAAGGAGAAAGATGCCTATCATCATAAAGAGGGCTGCAAAGAACAGGTACACGACGCTTTTGTTGAGTTTAACAGCAAGCATGGCAAAAAACGCCCCGATGACCACAAACAAAAACGAGAGGAATATCGAGACACGGGATATGCCTTCTACAAATCCAAGCAGGAAGCTTATCCCCATTACCATAAACAGAAGTCCGGTAAAAAACACGAAGTTGGCAGTTAAACGGCGGAATACTTTCGAGATCATACTTGATAATAAACAGTTATCGCTTTCTTGCCAATGGGCTTCCCGTTGTGTAAAACCAACCCTCTTGCAAACGGGATGTATCCCAATATAGTATAGAACGAGTACATAAGGGGATGGAACCTTATTACGGAGAACTGATTTGAAAGAGTTGAAAATTGTCTGGAATGCGTTTGTTGTAAGTACCCTCCTTGTCGGGCTTGTCTATGCAAACGATCTTGTGGCAACGGAACAATTGCCGTTACCTGAAGCTCTCATCGTACAGGATGAAGCAGAAACGCTTCTGCCTGTGGAAATCTCGGTACTTGAAGGGGAGCTTGACGGTCCAGTTTTGTTTACCCGTCCTTTGCGCACGAATAAGCCTGAAGTCCGCAGAAATGCAGCTTTGCCTCAGTATGCTTCTTCAACTGAGCCGTATCTTCCGCCAAACAGTTTGCTGCGTATACCGGGCATTTTGGAAAATCCCCGCACCCAGCATTACATCAGTCATTACTCAAGCCGCGAAGGAAAACGCCTGCTTGAAAACGATATGCGGCGCGCAGCTCCTTACCTTGCTTTTATCAGGGCTAAAATTGCCGAAATGGATTTGCCGCCTGAGTTGATTTACCTTCCCATTATTGAATCATCTTACACGGTTACGGCGCGAAGTCGGGCGGGAGCTGTGGGTTTGTGGCAGTTTATGACGAACAGCATTGCCCCGTTTGATATGAAGGTAACGGAATGGATGGATGAGCGCCGTGATTTCTGGAAATCAACGGAAGGCGCTTTGCGTAAGCTCCAGGAGAACTACCACCATTTCAACGATTGGGCATTGGCGCTTGCCGCCTACAATGCAGGGCTTGGCGGGGTAAATCGGATCGTGGAGCACAACGGATCAGCCGATTATTGGGAACTTTCGGCGCGGGGCAAGTTCAAGTACGAAACGATTCAGTATGTACCGCGCCTTGCCGCCGTTGCCTACGTGCTTTCCAACCGCAGGCGTTTCGAGGTAGAGCTGCTGTGGGCAGACGATCCTCAATGGCAGCGAATTCCTGTGGGTAACCGATCGGTTGATCTTACCTTGCTTGCGGATCGGGCTGGCGTGGATGGCAGGCAGCTCCGCTGGGCGAATCAGGAGCTTACCTACGGAGTTACGCCTCCGCATGGCGGATACAACCTTAAAGTCCGCGCCGCGGATGCCCAGCGCATCGCAGAAGTCCTTTCCCAAAACGATATTCCCTTGCTTCACTACCATATCCACATCATCAGTTATGGCGACACTTTGCTTGCCCTGGCGCGCCGCTACGGAGTTACCGTAAGTCAGGTGCAATCGGCTAATTCTGGGATCACGGCAAACAATTTGCGGATTGGAAGCCGCCTTCTTATTCCTGCACTTACGGATGCACCTCCTCCTGAAACCGCCGCCGTTGCAAAGGATGATCTTCCTTTTAATGGCACGCACCTGGTAAAGCGGGGCGAAACGCTGTGGTCGCTTGCGATGGGTTACGGCGTGAATCCTGAATTACTTGCCGCCGCAAATGGGATGAGCATAAACGATGTGCTGCGTGAAGGAAGGCTTATAAAAACGCCGATAAGATAAATGATGCTGTATGCTAAGCCCCGTATTTTGCCGCGATGTACGCTTGTATTGCTAGCCCTTTTCATAAGTATTGCCCCGCTTCAAGCGCAAAACAATCGCGCCGCGGCTTCACTTCCCCGTGATCGCGATATTGCTTTTGATGTAAAGGTTCAGCTTGATTGGCGGCAGGGAATGTTCAGCGCGCAAACTGGGTTTACGCTAGCTTCTGCTGGTTTGCAGCTCCCCGCAGGAAGGCTTACGGCGGAGCATATTCTTGAACAGGAATGGGCTGCCCTTATCCGTCCGTACCTTCTTTCGATTAGGGTTGATTCGCAATTCACCCTGGGGGAATTGCTTTCGTCTGGCGATCTTCCCCTTGCCGATCTCGACAACGTAAGCAAGAATGCGGCGAAAACTCCAACAAGCCTTTCGGAGGATATGAGCAGCGTTATCGGAAGATACACCGTACATTTACGAGAGTTGAGCGCCGTTCTTTCACGGCGCGCAAGGGCAGCGGCGCTTGGCAACGAAGACGACTTTCTTCCGCGCCGCTTTCCCGAACCGCCGCGCCCGCTTATCCCCGCGCAAACGGCGGATTACAGCGGGATCATCATCCTTGCGCACAGACCGCTTCCCATCCGCGGACGGCAATCCCAAGCGCTGATCGTGCCAAGCCTCTTCCCCAAAATCTGGGACACGAACATGAACCTCATCTACGATCGCAGTATGATTGATGCACCAGACGATACCCTCATGGTTCGCTATGCCTCCCCCGAAAGCGTGTTTCGTACGACGCCCTCAGGTCTTGATGGCGAACTTTCAGCCCTTGTAGGTACTCGTCCCCTGCGCATCCTTGCACGCGAGGTCTTTGGCATGAACCCAACAGACCCAGTTATCGATAGGGATGATGCCCTGCAAATACTGTCCTCGCCGCACAACCGCCGCCTGTTGCAGGAAGGACGCGTGGTGCTGGTGCTCGATGCCGCCGTCCTTGAGAATTAGCTGCACGGTACGCCTTGACGTTATAAAAAATGCTCTTATGATTAAAGAGAGGGAAACACAGTGCCAAAAAACTGCGTTCCCAAACCATAGCTACACAAGGAGATTTCTATGCCAGAACCCGCAAAACGCGATACAAAAGCGCCCAAGTTTCTTGAAGTTACCATTAAGGACAATGAAGGCAAAGTATGGTCAACCATCTACGCCCATGCCAAGGACTTTTCCACTGGATCAGTAGGCTACTACGCCTCCGACAAACTCACCAACCCCGAAAGCGGTGAGCGCTACCAAACAGGCTTAAGCTTTACCCTGATTGGCTCGAAGCCGGGGAAGTAAGGGGAATCTCCGCTAGCGTGCGAAGTCTTATACAACCATTTTTTCTGCTATACCTTTCAAAGCGAGGCGTATATGACTTTTGCATTGACTTTGAACAGGAAGAAGATGGGCGCTGGTTAGCGGAGATCGTAGAAATCCCCGGCGTACTTGCCTACGGTGTAACACCGTTACAGGCAGGGGCTAAAGTAAAGGCTTTGGCGCTGCATGTTTTAGCAGAGCGCATGGAGCATGAAGTTTCAATCCATGGTATTAATGAGAGAGGGAAACTCAGTCCCTAAACAAAATGAATGTGATTGAAAGGGAAGTGCTAGCCCCCTGGTGCTTTCCAGTTCCGACAATTGGCTTCGCCAAGAGCCTGTTGTATATGTTCACAAAAACATGAAGCGCCACTTTAAGCGTTTTAATGGAGCCTGTCAGATCCTTTGTGTAATTAAAAGATATCGCTCCTTTTTCTGTTGGTAAAATTATCTAAGGTGTTTTAATTCCTTATCCTGTAAAGAATTAGTAGTGGTCAAATTCACCACAAAAAAAGATAAAGAATAGGTACAAGTATTTACACAAAATTTAGGATAGATCCCTTGCCAATTTTTTATCGGCATCGTCCATTTCTGGGAATCGTTGCGAATCGCCAGATACAGTAACCTTCAGTATAGCATCCTCAGTTGGAAATGACGAGCGGTTTTTTGTAACTTTGCGCAGCTGGTAATTCAGCAACTCAACCGCGTTCGTTGTATAAATCGCCCGCCGTATTTCAGGCGGGTACTTGAAAAACTCACTCAGGTCTTTCCAGTGCTCAACCCAGGATTTGTGAATTATCGGATACTTGCTATCCCAGATTCTACCGAACTCATCAAGGGCATCCGGAGCAGCTTGTTCACTGGCGGCTGAGTAGACTGCTTTCAGGTCAGCGCAGAGTTTCCTCAAGTCCTTGTACGAAACAACCTTTGTCGAATTACGCACCATGTACACGATGCATAATTGGACGCGGGTTTCAGGATACATCGCTCTGACTGCTTCAGAAAATCCTGAAGTCCCCGGTTTTTCAGCTCTGTTATAGTGAATTAACTTAATAACCAGCAGGAAACGCCGATAAATAAAGTATGGCATACAGTAAAGATTTCGTAAAAAGAGCGGTAGCCTATAAACAGGAA
>Ga0131853_10016737_pt1 | contig 13362 bp, 4 predicted proteins | sample TergutLab28metaG_FD_92764 | JGI IMG/M metagenome (GOLD analysis project Ga0131853, IMG submission 92764) | Labiotermes labralis P1 segment gut microbial communities from Petit-Saut dam, French Guiana - Lab288 P1 (version 2) (version 2) | ecosystem: Host-associated > Arthropoda: Insects >...
CGATTCCAGATGGTGTCATTGGAATTTTTCATTGACATAATCCTTCCGATCGCACTATGGCCCTGGGGTCGACTCAGCCTCTAACAGAAATGAGTACCAGGAGTATTTCCTGGGGGTAAAGGCTTCCGGTGCGTAAGGCTGACAACCTTACCACCATCCTGTGCTGTTGTCATAAAATCTAGGAACCTTAACTTCCTGGAACCCTCTGGGCTTGTCCGGGCATGTAATGGGACTGATTTACTTTTTTTACTCATTTCTGTTAGAGGCTGATCGGAAGGATTATGTCAACGAAAAGTTCCAATGACACAATCTGGAACCGAACCAGCGAACTTCCGATTTGTAGTACAGTACCTTAACCACTGTGCTACCGCGATCCCCGAACTACTAAGTACGCCGTATAAAACCCCAGAAGACTGAGCCCACAAATGCTGCTACTTGTTAGTCCGGGTCCAATACCGAGAAGTAAAATCATAACTCAGCAGAAGAATAAGAACATCTAACTGTGAAATACATAAGGAAAAATTCCAGGTGCCGTCTGATGTACTAAGAAATGAGTGGGTTTGTATCTTTTCCAAAGTACCTACGAATTTCAGACTGATGAAATTTCATATAAATGTACACCAGCAGATGACTTACTAAGCCGTCCACTTCGTGCTGTAGGAAGAAGACCGGCAGGCACCAGCTCTGATTGGTAAATGACCTCTGTTAAAAAAAAATTGGCACCAGTACCTTGAAGGTTTGCTGTGCCCGATAAGGGCAATGAATCGCGTGTCGACAACACAGACTTCTTACCATCTTTATCCGTCTTTCCCAGTCTCCGTGTTATTTAATTCTATGCCGCAGAATGTTGTTTTGTCCTATCATCTGTTATTCCTGCTGAATGCAGCAGCCGATCGTATTTCTGTCCATCTGTTTTGTTTTATACTGATTGTGGCTGACCTACTTGAATAGTCCAGCCAACCGCATGGAAGATCTGAGTTATATCTGAACACTTAATACAAATTTTACTGTTCTCGTCGGGAATTGCCTTAGAGGGGGTAGCAGACACAATAAATTCCAGCAGAAACTACGACTTATTTATTCACCAAAATATGTCTGCAGGTAAATATAGGGCGTTTCATAATGTTCTCCGTGATTACAAACATTTATAACAAGAAAACCAAAGACATACCTTAATGGAATTGTTCACAGCCACAGGAAAACTGATTTTTTTTTACAACCAGAAATGTTCGATGTGTGCACCACTGGTGACACGGCACACATCGATACAATATTCAAGTTCTTGTCACACACACGCGTCAACACGGGTGCATCGATATTCTTCACTGTTGCAATGATCCGTGCCTTTAGGTCAGCGAGGTCACGTGGCAATGGTCGGACGAATACTTTTCACGAAATGTACGTTGCACAGTAACCACAGACTTACTCGTGTGATATTCCAACACACAAAACGACTTGTTCCCCGGAGCGGCCATTTTCTCACTACATACACTCGCATCGCCTAGCGGTAGAAATGTGAACTACGATGAAAAATAAGTTACTGGGAAAAAAGTTTTTGAGTTGTTCCTTCTATCTGTACAGGTTTCGTAAATACGTGTCCTACGGTTTTCCTATAATAAATTTTTGTAATGCCGGAGTACATTATGAAACGTTCTGTATATTTTACGTTAAATATTATTGTTAAAGATTACTTAATAACATACTGCTTTAGTTTTGTGTAGTGGTGTACAGAAGGGATGAGACAAACTGCACTGTACTGATCCACCCATCCCCGTATCGAACGGTTCAGTAACAGCAGTTCACTGATGTGGATCGAGCTGATGTTTCTTGTTGCCAGGCTTAATGACTAAGGCACTCACTACTCTGGCTTCCATATTGGATAGGAACTCAAATGTGCATGCCAGATAAACTCCGTCGAAGACTAAAGCTTGAAAACACGCAAATCCTTACCAGAAATGGAGCAGCACGTATATAATAATCAATACATAAGGGAACTAAAATCATTTTTATTTAAAAAAGACTGAAATTCCATTTTCCTTTCTAAGCCCGTTCCTTTGTGTAGTCTGCTCTCCGCCATGATTAATTCTTATCACTCTAGTCCCACCTAACTCATTTGCTTATCAAAACAATAAGAATAAAATAGAAGTTTATCCTATGCACGCCATGAAGGTGTATGGGGAGGGGTGAAGTTTAGCTCCACTCATTCTTAACCTAGGCAGTAGATGGATGTGAATTGTCAACTTCACGCTCCGGCCACTTTTTTCCCCGGGGAAAGAACGCCGTCACCCATAGAATACGGGCTGGGTGGGTACATAGGTGGTTTTGGCGCATTGCAGAATATCTCTTGCTACTAACGGGACTCGAACCCCGGACCGTCCAGAACGCAAACCATAATTAATATAAAACACGTACTATGATTTCCTGTATTAGATGGCCCCACCCCTCCCCCTAGGACTTATTTCTTAAATATCCTCGGAGGCATGAAAACACCGACTTAAAAGAAGTGCATTAAAACTAACAGTAATTCCTCATAACATACAGTTAAATTTTCGGTGCATTTAAGTCTGTATTTGTGTTTGACATTCAGATGACCGTGCAGCACGATATATTCTTATAATAAAAGCCAACGGAAAGCACTATTTCTCAATTTTGTTTTGGTAAAGAACTCTACATGTTTCGAAGAGATCTTCTGTCCATCATCAGGATTCTCAACACTGTATACACAGCAATTTGTATCTGCCATGATAATTATGTTCACTCTCTGCTAGCGAGGTCAGGATGGAACCACCCTGACCTCGCTAGCAGACAGTCAACATAACTAGCATGACAAATACCTATTGTTTTGTATACAGTGTTGAGAATGCTGATGATGGACAGAAGATCTGTCCGAAACATGTAGTTCTTTACCAAAACAAAGTTGAGAAATAGTGCATCTTGTTGGCTTCTATTATAAGAATCTGTATTTGTAGTATGAATTTCAAAACTACAGTGCAAAGTTGGTTTGGATCTTTTATAAGTACACAAGAGCTGCACCAAACAGCAGCACCGTCTGTAGAAGAAAGAAAATTTGGCGTTGCTTTATACGAGACAAGTCCGGTAACAGACAGTACCGTTTCTCTGAACACATCCACAATATATGTGTGTGACGTCATCTCGAATTCTGCGTCACGCTTACTTCATGGTTTCTGCACTTACCAGTAATGGCAGTTAATGAGCTTATCTCTGCTACATGCGCCATAACGAATTTTAAAATACAAATTCCAAATTATCCATGTTCCTTGCAGTAAGACAAGTCACCGTAATAATTCCAAAAAACAGCGCCACATGTTTCGACTTTTTTCGGCCATGTTCAGGGAGGCATTCAACAAAGCAAAGTACAATAATGGTTGTAATAGTAGCCGTTATTGTAGATATACAATGGCAGATTTAAAATACACATAATCAATGGTTGAGAAAATTTGAAAAGCTTAGTACAGAAAGTGCCGGTCCCAGTGGCCGCGCGGTCTAAGGCGTAGGTCTGCGGCCGATCTCCTGCTGAGATTATGGGTTCGAATCCCACCGGGGGCATGGATGTTTGTTTGTTGTGAGTGTTGTGTGTTATAAAGTAGAAGTCTCTGCGACGAGCTGATCACTCGTCCAGAAGAGTCCTACCGACTGTGATGCGTCTGAGAGTGATTGTGAAACCTCGTGAATAAGGAGGCCCTGGCCCACTGGGGGGCTGTGGCGCCAAATAAAAAGAGAAGTACGTAAAGTTTATCGTAATAGTATTATTTGAGTTGCAAAGAAGTGAACGATAACCACGATAAACATTCTCTGAAATGTTTTTCAATATTTTCAACAATTTAACACTTGTATTTTAACCCTCTTACGTCAGACCTATGACTTAACCAGCCATTACTGTGTTTTGTGTGCTGACTACCTCCCTGAACTTGGCCGCACAAGGCCAACACATGTGGCAGGTTTACCACATTGTAAAACTATTATATGTAACTACAGTGTAGTTGTTGGAATATATGTGGTAAGGTAAGAAATAAACATTATATACAGGTTATCATACATTTCTCCAGCTCGTGAGTCAGGAGAGCGGCAAATCCTCCCCCAACAAGAAAATAACCCTTTACGCAAAACGTAAACAGAAACTTCCAAATAAGCAGGTTAAATGAATTAAGCTGGCTCAGGATAGCGACAAGTTCCGGGCTAGCTGAGAAAACGATAATCGATCTGCAGGTTCCACAAAGTGCGGGGAACTGCTTTACAAGGCGAGAAACTGTCAGCTTCTAAAAGAGCAGCAGCTCCATGGATTTTATCGGTAAGTTAGCAGGAGCATGAAAGTGATCCCTAATTGCAGTCTAGTTTTGACGGTAAGAATGAACGGAGCTATACCCCAACTCACGCTTACACCTTCATGGGGTGAAAAGGGATAAACTTAAATGTGGTCCAATCGGCAGTCCAACGACTAAGTAACATTGCACATAAACAGGTATGGGAATTAACTAATTAGGTGGTAATTATTTTACGTAAACTACAATTTAGATCAGTTATAGTGATATTGTGAAAAATAAATTCTTTTACGTGCTCTCTCCGTGAAACACACTCATTCTTTCGTCTTCCTAAAAATCAGAATATATTTGAATTAACGTCAATAATATGAGCTGCATGTGTAGCTGGAGTACTGATCAGAGACGGAAATATTTCCGTCTGGCGTCTGTTTCGGTCGACGCGCTACGCCAAGCACAAAGTGAATCGAGTGGGAGCTGCCATTGTTTGCTTCTTGCGTATAAATAAGGAACGTGTGCACACTGAGTATACAGCAAATGAGGATCAACTCTCTCTTGGAATCACAAAATGTTCAGACATGAACAAAATTTATGACTAACTTCAACCAAAGTAAAAAATTTTCATCTCCCAACTCAACGGTCTTGCGTTTTGACGTCCAGGTGACCATGCATCGTGATAAATCCTTATAATAAAACCAACTAGATACACTAATTTCTCAAATTTATTTCGGACAGTTCCTCTGTCCAACACCAGGAGCTTTTCACTGTACACACAGCAATGGTATGTGTCATAGAGGTTTGCTGACAGCTGACAGGTGTCAGCAAACCTCTATGACATATACCACTGTTGTGTGTACAGTAGAAAACTCCTGATGATGGACAGAGGAACTGTCCGAAACATGTAGAGTTATATTCCAAAAATAAATTTGAGAAGTTAGTGCATCTACTTGGTTTTATTACAATGGTCCTTCGTTATCTAAAAATCGCACAGCTGTAGTATATATATATATATATATATATATATATCGTCTATTGCAAAGAAATATACCACACAGTTTGCTTGTTATTCATGTATGACTGTACGTAGAATCTTCCAATTTCCGCCTCGGTGCACTGCACGGTACTTTAATTCCATAAATGTTGTCGGCCTTGCCGCGCCGTAATTTCGTGAACGCATGTACAGGTATTAGTTAATCAAATAACAAACAAACAAACAAACAAACAAACTACATGCAGCGGAGCCCTTCGTGACACGCTAACAGTTCCCCAGCTAGTCAACAAATTCCCCCCATTTTATGGAACCAGTAGGTTCATTACCGCATTCACAACAGCCCGCCACCTGTCCCTATCCTGAGCCAGATCAATCCAGTCCTTGCCTAGCCATCCCACTTCTTGAAGATTCTGCATGTGTGTACAAAATAAAAAATCCCTCCGCCCTCTATATTAGGTGCAATTGCAATCACACAGTCAATAAAGGCTTAAGGACGGCAACTCCTCTTCTACCATTCGGGTTACGTTCCCCAAAACGGGAAGGCAGAGCGGAAGGACGCGGAAATGAGCACATTTCCCCGTTAGGATTACCGTATGTTACCATTTCGCAGACGCATTTTTTAAATCAAAATATCCCTCAAAATTTACCCAGCTTCTTAAGAACGGAAGCTGAAGGGTATTAAATCCGCAAAGTTACTTTCCTAATTATAGGGTGTGACTTATCAAGTGTAGCGTCTTATGAGGCAGCAAATAAGGTAATCGGGTAGTAATTGATTAATTAAACAGAGAAGAAAACAACCTTAGTTGGAATCCGCACAACGTTAGTCGCTAATATCTGTCACCGATATTTGACTGATCGGACCGGTCATGTGAAAAATGAAGTAAATTACTGGGCATGGTCATAGGGGACAGGAGCAGTCTACATAAAATAAAACGAAAGAAGGCTAATTGGATTGGTAACACCTTGCGTAGGAATTGCCTTCTGAAACACGTTACTGAAGGAAAACTATAAGGGGCGAGAAGACGAAGAAGGAGACGTAAGCAGCTAGTGGATTACTTGAAGGAAAAGATATAATACTGGCACTGGATCGTATTCTATGGAAAACTGCTTTTTTGAAGAGGCCATGGACCTGTCGTAAGACAGACAACAATATGAATAAATGGATGGGTGGATGAATGGATGAACGGTGTGTCAAACTTCAAGCGAAATTCCGTTCTCTGACACAACACCAATGGATGAATGGATGGATGGATGAATGAATGAATGGATGAATGAACGGTATGCCAACCTTCAAGCGAAATTCCGTTCTCTGACACACCAATGGATGAATGGATGGATGGATGGATGGATGAATGAATGAATGATTAAATGAATGAATGAAAGAATGATTTAATGAATGAATAAATGAACGGTATGTCAAGCTTCAAGCGAAATTCCTTTCTCTGACACAACATCAATGGATGAATGGATGGATGGATGAATGAATGAATGAATGAACGTTAAGTCAACCTTCAAGCGAAACTCCGTTCTCTGACACAACACCACACGAGGTACCGGTACGTGTGTTTCCTCTGAACAGTACAAAACTACTTTGTACTCACCTCTTCCCAGATGAGCTGCTTGCTAACACCGGGTCTCAGGTTCATGATCTTCAGTTCCGCTGCCTTCAGCACTCCGTCTTGTGTGAACTCCACATTCGGCTTCCCCTGCTCGCCTTCGACACTCACGTTCCTTAAGTACCTGCGGTCAAATGTCCCTTATGATCCCTGGACGGTTACAGGGCTGCACCACATTCACAAACTAACAGTGTGTACTCTCGACTACAGGAGGGAATGGTGGAGACAGGGAGCACGGATAATCCGAAACAGACACGTTATTTTGCCACGAACAAAAAATAGAACTAATTTATTGATTACACACACAATACATAATACATACATACATACACACATACATATATATATATATATACATGCATTCATATATACACACACATACACACATACATACATGCATACATACATACACACAAACATACATACGTACAAACATACTTTCGTACATTCATACATATATATACATAATATACATACATACATACATAATACATACATACATACATACCCACATACAAACATACATACATACATGTATACATACATATATAATACATACATACATACATACATACCCACATACAAACATACATACATACATACATACATATATACATACAAACATATATACATAGCCTACGCCTATTGTTTACCTAAACAGTTCGTGATTTTTGTTTGCACTAAGGATTTTCTTCGAACACTCGAAGCTGAATAACGCTATTTTCCACCTTCCTCCTCCGACTATAGCAGCTTACGGTCCTGCGCGGATAATCCGCAAACCAGATAACTCGCTCACGGATAATCGAGAGTACACTATATAAGGATATTTTAGAAAGTAAGGTTGCAGTGCTGGATATTTCGATTTATTTGATTTCAGATCTAATAAGAACAATTCACATTTAACTGTACTGCATTCGGGTGATCAAATCAGGAACAATGAGACGGGCGGAATATGTGGCACGCATGGGGGAAAGGAGAGGTGCGTATAGGGTTTAGACGTATTGAACTGTGGGAAAAAGACAATTTCGTAAAAATAAAAATAGACGGGAGGATAATATTCAAAGAGATAAGTGGATACAAGAAATAGAATGAGGGCGCGTGGACTGTATTGTTAGGGTTCAGGAGACAGACAAGTGACGAGCTGCAGGTAAAGCGGTAATGAACATTCGTTTTCCATAGAATGTTGGGAATTTTTGGACTAGCTGGAGGCCTCTCAATTTCAGGCTGCATGGAAACAGTCACTTGGTTAGCTCGTTTTTTTTTCTGTGGCGCTTAGACCCGATTCCGTGTCATGGTCTCCACTCACGGGCTTCCAGATAACACCCACTGGACACACTACACTGAGTGGGGCCCCTCTGGACGCGGTATCAGCCCGACGCAGAGACCTCTACCTGACAACACACAACACTCACAAGAGACACCATGAAACCGGCGGGATTCGAACCCGCAATCCCAGCAAGCGAGCGGCTTCAGACCCACGCCGTAGACGGCGTGGCTACTTGGTTAGCATCTTTAAATATTACCGGCAGTCCGGGGATCGAATCCCGATGGAGACGAGATATTCCGCGCCCTTCCAGAACGGCCCTGGGGCCCACCCAGCCTTCTTGTACAATGGGTACCGGGGCTTTCCTACGGATAAAGCGGCCAGGGCGTGACTTTGATCACCCAACCCCACGTAGCGCCGAAGTTAAAGAAAGAGTAGAGCTGTAACTCTATTCCCCTTCTGGGCCTTCGTGGCCTGTTCTAGGGTGAACTTTACTTTTACTTTTTAAAATATTACCGGCTATAAATATTGGAACCGCGGTAGCACAGTGGCTAAGGTACTGCGCTACAAATCGGAAGGTCGCTGGTTCGATTCTCTCTGGTGTCAATGGAATTTTTCCTTGACACAATCCTTCCGATCGCGCTATGACCCTGGGGTCGACTCAGTCTGTAACAGAAATGAGTACCAGGAGCATTTCCTGGGGGTAAAGGCGGTCGGTGCTTAAGGCTGACAACCTTACCACCATCCTGTGCCGTTGTCATGAAATCTGGGAACCTTCACTTCCTGGAACCCTCTGGGCCTGTCCAGGCCTGTAACGGGACTACTTTACCTTTACCCTTTACCGCCTATAAATGAAATTTATTTTTCAAATTTTTGAACACCCAATAACTTACTATCATTAGTTCAAATATGGCGAATTTCCCATCGTCAGTATCTTGAGAGTGAACAATATGACATGTGATGGACAATGCATATTGATGCCTGAAATTCTGCAGTGAAAACGTGGAGGGACAACTTGGCAGCAAGTGAAAAGAGAAAGTGTCTGTCAGTTTACGTCAGCCGACCGTGACATCGCCACCGTAGACTGCGAGCAGCTGCACGACGTGGTGGAGCTCTCTCTCTCCTGCCTCAGACAAACGGCTCTTGTCACCTCTCAAGCTGACATCGCTACTGAAGTTAAACACAATCGCTGGGATTTAAAACCTACGTGGGGATTTGTATGCGGTGTATCAGAGTTTTACTTTTGCAAGTGCCATGTGCTGTCTTATTGTTCTGCACAGCTGCCGAAGGTTCCTTTATATTGCCTCGTGACGGGAAATATGGAGTGACGGAAATGAAACATGGCTGCCAGTTACAGCGAAGCGAGATGTTTTACAAACGAGATAAGACGTTAAGCTAAACGGATTTTCTAATAAATACCCGAAGACTTAATATTCGTACTTAAGGAAATACCAAGCTGTTAATGTCACATTTTAATCCGATTTAATAGCAAGGCTCTTGCTATTAGGGACACGGTTCGAGTCCCGACGGGGACAGTGGCGAAAATACTATCGTGCATGTTTCTTACTTCTTGACGGCATACGACGGGTGTAACAAAAAAGCGTCGGCGTCACTGTCCCTCAAATGTGTCCCGATACAACGTGACTGATTACGATCACGCTTATTTGTTTATGCTGTATCTAACATCGCATTCATTTGCTGAGCTACAAAGTGCCCAATAACTGGAATTATTATTTGACGATGGATTGGAAAGGATGTGAAAATGAGCGGCAGTTTTCAGGTCTGGGACACGGTCAGAATATACACATTGAGGTAATGAGGGGAACCACGAAAACAGACAACTCGGGGTCATTCTGACCCTGTCGATATTCGAGGCACAAGCCTCCTGAATACAGATCTAAAGCGTCACCGCTTACCCAAACTTTTGCGACATCACCAAAATATATTTGACTCATCTATATCTAGCACTTCAAAACAGCACCATCTGCTACGACATTAAGAAATTCTGCACTTTACCACACAGCGTGTTTATATTCTTAATACCATTCTTACACTAAGAGTGATTATTTCCCTAAACAGATTCAAACCATGGCCCTTATAAGGGTTACGGGTGATGTATGCCAGGGGTGGCCAGCTAAACGAGCTTCAGGAGCCGCGTTTTATGAAGCATGTGAGACAAGAGCCACGTATCAACAAAATTAGATAATTGTTTTCTTATTACATTACTGCAATAATGCAGAACTACGCTCTTCTTGGTTATTACACAGCGAGTAGTGATAATTACTAATTACCGACGTTTCGGGACAACCTATCGGTTCCAATCTTCAAGTATCTTCTTCGACCTCTTGATTCTCGAAGATGGAACCGATAGGGTGTCCCGAAACGTCGGTAACTAGCTACCAGTCTACGCTGCCTATCATCCCAGAGACCACAGATCTCGTCTACAGCGCGGCAGAAGCGTTAAGTTTCGTATTCCTATTAATCCGGCTATAAAAGATTCGGTCTGCCCCGTGTACCTGTAAAATACAAGACTATTTCTTACACCCCTGAGGTTCCTATATACATCAAATGTATATGTAATTCCCTTTGCGAATGAACTGGCAGTTTAACCCTTAACCTGCTAACGTGGAGAATATGGTGAGCTCCTAATAATGCCAGCAAATGGCAGATGGGATTTAACTTGGCGTTTAAAGGGTTAATATACAGGGTTCCTGATAAGTCCTTCTCCCGACCAGGAAGGAAACAAGTTAATGTTTCTGTCAGAATGGCGTGAATTTCCTTCGGTGCCTTGCCTTGCAGGGGGGGGGGGAAATCCTTATGACAGCTCGTGTCTCGATTTAGTTGAAATGGCGCGCATCCCTGACATTTTTCCAAGCTTGTGACCTTCCTGGTTGAGCTAAGGACTTACAGAACTCCAGTATTTACTTGTCGTAGGTTCAAAGTTGAACAAGGCGCCGCATTTCATAACATTTGCTTCAAACACATTACACATAATATTTGTACGTACATTTATGACGTCCCGACCGGTCCTGGGACCCACCCAGCCTCCTGTACAATGGGTTACCGGATATTTATTGGGCGTAAAGCGGCCGGAGCGTGGCGTTAACCACCAACCCCCTTTAGCCACGAGGTTAATGAAAGAGTAAGCTATACATCTACTCCACCTCTGGGCCAAGAGATAGTCCTTCGCCCGAACAGGAAGAAAACAAGCTAATGTTTCTGTCAGAATGGCGTAATTTCCTTCAGCGCTTTGTCTTGGAGGAAAAGAAACTTGATGACGGCTCGTGTCTCGATGTTGTTGAAATCGCGCGCATCCCTGACATGCTTCCGAGCTTGTTTCCTTCCTGGTCGGGGTAAGGACTTATCACCACCCCGGTAAAAATCAGTCTGCCGTGAATAAGTCCTGCTTACTTCTAATGACACAGGCGCTAGTTGAAGAACACCCTGTAGCATTAAATTAGTAATGTTAAAAGAATGAGGCCTTCTCGCGCAACAAGTTGGGCTCGTGGGTCAATTGTTCAAAACCGCTGCTGTAACCTGCCTCCTTCCCGGTTCCCAGCTGTCAGGACGTAGTCTAATCAGCAGCCGGAATCTCAGAGGTGGGTATTACTTGTTCTCGAGGTCGCTTTCTGGTTCTGTCTAATGACCCATGCTTACGTTTATGCTAATGGGGTTTTTTCGACATTGGGGGGGGGGGTGTTCGAAGTCAAATCGTGAACGGGCGATGTCGAAGTAAATGCATTTGGAAGTTATATGAAATATTGCATATCTGCGATGCTCCGATAATGTATGCAGCATCACGGGAGAAATTCACTATACTGGAGGGATTTAATTTTCTTGTTAAAAATTCAAATGACACAATACTGATCACTTCCGTTGTCGTGTTCCGGATCCTCATTATGCAATTGTCTACCAGCATTGTTTCATCACGACTGCCTCCATGTAGGAGTTTCTATTCATAGGCTCAGATTTCCTCGTCACGTTCAAAAATTTACCACAATTTATGAAACCCCAAGGTTCATTACCGCGTACACAACAGCTCGCCACCTGATCCTAGCCTGATCGTGATCAGTCCACTTCATGCCCTTCCACAATATTTTATAAGACCCATTTTAATATTATCCTGCAAATAAGGATCGGTATTTCAAGCGATCTCTCTCCTTCAGAATTTCAAAATAAAAAAGAACTCTGCAGTAATCTCTCTGTCTCTCCACAGCTTCCACATTCCTCGCCTATTTCATTCTCCTTAATATAATCCAACTAATAACAGTCGGTGTACATACTTTCACCTGCAAGACACTTTCTGTCGAATTATAAATATAAACTTCCTACAAGATCTAGGAAGGGAACTAGGAAAGTGTATGTTATGAAACTTGTTTCTGCCCCCAGATTATATCTCAACGTACTTTTTACTTACAGATAATAAGGTATTTAAAGGAAGTGCTCTGAAGATCAGTGACGACAACTAATTTCGCCTACGTCCGTCTGAAACACCAATGACAATACCGTGTCTTGTTTCTTACCTGAAGAAGCGGTCACCGGTCTTCCATCGCGAGTCCCCCATGCCTTCACAGGAAAGATGAGCGTTGAGAGAAAGATTTGCGTTGCTGGGGTCGTTTATGAAGTCTTCCACACCGTAGGCGTACACCTTGATGGCAGTCGTGATCTCGTTCACTATAGAAGCACTGCTCGTGTCGAAGTGTACGCCTGGCACAACAGAAAACAATTAATCAGACGCCTCAAACAACAAAACCGTTTCTAGACAATAGCTAACCAAATATACAAAGAAATAATTCCTAGTATCAGTCTTCCAATTGCTCTGTTACAGGCCTTTCCCTAACATTACATATTACTGATTGCTTTCCCCGTTGTATTACTTTCATTCTGAGGAATATTAACTATATACGGACTCCGAAATCGTCGAATATGGCCTCAAAGACTCGCACTGCCGTCATGTTTGTAACGTCTCAATTAATCAGAATTACAGTCGACCTCGTTTATAACGCCATTAAGGAGAATGGATTATGTGTGTCGTTATAAAGGGTGGAGTTAAGACCGAGTGATATATTGTTGTGGTTTACAGTGAATAGTTATTTATCTCAGTAATTAACCAACTTGATGCACAAAATTTTTGTTTTACAATAAGTTTATTTCATGCCTCTACATGTTTCGAGCATATGTGCTCATCATCAGGAGGTCAAAATTGCATTACAC
>Ga0131853_10016738_pt1 | contig 13362 bp, 3 predicted proteins | sample TergutLab28metaG_FD_92764 | JGI IMG/M metagenome (GOLD analysis project Ga0131853, IMG submission 92764) | Labiotermes labralis P1 segment gut microbial communities from Petit-Saut dam, French Guiana - Lab288 P1 (version 2) (version 2) | ecosystem: Host-associated > Arthropoda: Insects >...
CCTATAGGTGTGATGATACCAGAGGCTGTGTAATGCAATTTTGACCTCCTGATGATGAGCACATGTGCTCGAAACATGTAGAGGCATGAAATAAAACTTATTGTGAAACATATTTTGTGCATCCAGTTGGTTAAATACTGAGATAAAAAAAGTTAATCGGATTTCTCAATTTGCAGTGAACTGTGCAGTATATAAAATAACATAAAGTATAGTTGTTTAACTCCTACAAGATGTCAAGGCGTCCGTTATCTCTGTTTTTTGACTTGTGCAAGTAGGATTGTGACATTGTGTAATGGAAAGCTCGTACGGGACGGATCAGGAAAATCAATACAAACCTGACGTCAAAGTAGACAACTCATTTCTTCCGTCCTTTGTGATCGTATACAGCGTAGCAATAAGAACAGCCAGATTAAGACGACAGCACTGCTACTGTGGAATATTTCCAGAAAGATTATGAAATTATCGACAGGTACGTGACAAAGGACAGTTGTGCAAGTTTGCTTTAAAACTAAGATGTGGATGCGACTGCACTTTTCATTAATCATCCAACCATTCAACGCAACATAGCTTCAGTTACTGAAATCATCTTGAAATAAACCATGAAATAAACCGACAGTGGCTCGTAAGTGCGTCTCCCTGTCCAGTGTCTGTACGCCGTATATAATGGCATTCGTTCTGTAGTCCGTCTTACGACAGTTACATAGCCCCCTCCGAAGCGATTTCTCCACAGAATGCGATCTAGTGCGCCCTCTTTCAATTTCCAGTATCCCCTCTCTCTTAAGGTCATCCAATAGCTGCTCACGTCTTCGTCCTCGTCTTGCCGTCACTTCTATCGTTCCGTCTATCTTTCCTTCAGTAACGTGTTTAGAAGGCATTTCCTACACAAAATGTGACCAAGTCTAGTTAGCTTTCCTTCTGTTTATTGTATGTAGGTTGTTCTTCTCATCCCTGAGTATAGTAAAGGTAAAGTGATCCCGTTACAGGCCCGGTGTGGCCCAAAGGGTGGGTAGAGGTATAGCTCTACTCTTCCATGATCGCGGCACTAGAAGGGGGTGAGTGGTCAGCAGCACGCCCCGGCCGCACTTTACCCCCGGGAAAGACTCGGTACCGATATTACAGGAGGCTGGGTGGGCCCCAGGGCCGGTCTAGACGGGCGGAAAATCTCGTCCCCACCGGGATTCGATTCCGGACCGTCCAGCCGGTAGTCAGTCACTATACCGACTGAGCTACCCGGCCCACCCCTGAGTATAGTAGCAGTTGTTATTAACAAGAAATTAAATCTAAAATGTTGTTTCGTAAGCCGTAACTACGTAGTTTGAGTTAGTGTTTTTGGCAGTTCGTCGAAAACAGGTTTACTAGCTGCGAGGGTGGGCCCTGGAGACAGTGGCAGTTACGTCATGCTGAATATTTTGTGACTGTAACCGTGGTTCATTACGCTGTCTATAAATTAACGTACAGTTTCGGTCCACGTTACCTACGTCGAAAAAAATCTCAGGCCCGTTCCATACGGTAACACTGCGACCCTTGAAATTTAGTTAAACTTCATGTTCTGTTGACCGTGCATCTCTATATAATCTCATAAATGAAACCAACTTGGTCCACTATTTATTCTGGTATGTCTGGTATGTAGGATGGAATGCTGCATACCAGACAGCTATATGGAATAACAAGTACCAAGTGTCGCATAAATACAGTTTTACTCCTGATGATGGACCTCGAGAGGTCCGAAACATGTTGAGGTTATAAAGAAAATTGACGAATTACACTAAGAATAAAATGTGCACCCATTTGGTTTCATTTACGAGATTCAGTTAAATCTGAAGCGATGTTGTGAAAATGCTAAATTAAATACAGTTGTATCCAGACTTCTTGGCTATTTTAGTGCTCATATAATGCTATGTTTACACTGAATGGACACTGAAAATGTGGGCCCAGTATTATTCTGCTCCAAGTTGTGGCTCTAACGGAAGATCATATGATTTCCTCCTGTATGTTGCGTGGTATTTTTCAAGAACGTACATTTTCAGCTGCCTGTGCCTTGGTGTCGATCCAGCGTGGGACTGTAATATACCAATATTAAATTAAATTTGAGTATTATTGATTCCTCCCCCATTTTCGAAAGTACGCCAGTCATTTAGCCTCAGTATTTCTGTAAGGACAGTGAACAGTGAGGAGTTGGTTAATTGGGGATAGGCAGAGCATGCAGAGTGCTGGGAAGTGGGAGGGATTCACAAATGACGACAGTTGCACTTGGAAGTTTAATAAACACTAATTTAGACGTATTTTTTTTACAGCTTTTGCAAAATAATATATTTTAGCACAGTTTTATTTGTGCATATAGATAAGAGGAGGATAGACTTTTCACTAGCCTGCTGTCTTTGTCGTAAAAAAAAAGATATTGTTATTGTCATAGGCTGTGGGCAGAACAGGGCAATAGGCTGTCTTCTGAATTAGCGAAGGGGGTTGCAGCTTTGCGTTATATTTCTAAGAATGTGCCTTGTGAACAGTTACATATTTGCACAGATACGTTCATTCCTGCCCTTTGGAAGAAAGTCGGTGCAACTAACAAGCATGCGATGTGACGTGTCATGTGAAGAATTTCTTGCATCCATTGGGACTATTTAAATAAAATGAACGGTTATTGCAAAGTGTTGTCTTTTCTTTTTTAACAAACATAACATCCCTGTTCTTACGTATGGCTTAGGTTATTTAACAACGCTGTATCAATTTCGCGGCGGTGTAACGTATGGTTAGAATACTGGGGTGTTATGGTGAATTATAAAAACAGGGGAGGGTGGAAGAAACAGTGAATAGTAAAGGTAAAGTTGTCCCCATGCACGCCGTGACGGCATGTTGGGGGACTGGAGGTATGGCTCTACTCGTACTAAACGACGTCTGTAGGTGGTGGTCGGTGGTAAGCTTCAAGCCGACACCGCTTTGTCCCCAGATTAATTGTCAAAGGCTTATTTTAACATTTTAAGGGCATAACGAAGACACTTCAAAGTCTGGTCAGGAGATCCGGTGCCTTTTCTGAAATTTTATGTGCGCGCCTTACGAGATTCGGCATGCCTAAATCTTTGCCAGCCGTCTGCAGATCATATTCCACAAAGTTGTAATGACGTTGACGTCCACTAACCCCCCTATAATCGGACTTCAGAATGGAATAAACGAGGCATCTGAGTATGGGTTGCAGTGAGGTTAATTACATTGTAATGGTTCTTGAATGCGGTGCGTATATCTGGAATAACTTAATAGGCCTACTCGCCACGGCATAGCGTACAAGGTTTTTTGGGGGGTCAAGGACGTTAATTTATTAACTGGGATATGTGTTGGGCGTATTTCGTCGTCTCATTTTGGCCATTTCGAGCTGGTTTCGCTGTCTTCTTCAGGTGAAGGCGTGAGCAGTGTTCCTTGCTGTCTGGTAATTGGAATTGTCACTAAATAATTGACCCACTAGAGTAAGTTTCGTGCTCCTACCTGACAACAGAAGCAGAATCATCTTCTGAAACTTTTGTGTTAACCAAACGAGACGATAAAAAATGCGAAGTATGCGTATCAGTTAAAGGACTCACCTTCCATTAATGTAAGAGATTATGTGTTACACCAGTATAAAACAATCTGCAAAATTACTGTTTTGGATGTCTTGATTTTTAGTTTTTCTTCCAGTATGTGGGCCGTGTAGCATGAACGCTGTTCTGCTTCTCTTATGGTATCCACACATCCGAGAGGCAAAGTCATCATTTTCAATTCGGGGAACTGGCATAATCTCCTCTGTATTGCGTTTGAGACACATAAATTCGTAAACTAAAATGCTTATATGCTTGAAAGTGAGGGGAAACAGCCACGTTTTCTGTCTCGGATATGAGTCTGTCCTTATGTGCTGAATATAATGACCTTTTGAAAGTGTATGTAACCTGCATCGTAGGTAGCGGGATACACATTAGCCTTCATTTAGGGCGAATTTGTGTTTGAAGTTGTGTGTGCAGAATTACTTTGAAATCAGCGATGTTTAATGAGCGTGGATGTGATTGCTTTTTGGATTACTTCTCAAATTAATTGCATTTTACTTTAAAAGAAGTGGCTTTCTAGAAAGACTTAGAAGTGAAGCACAGACACCCTATGTTAAGTCCAATTAACTGTTTAAATCCCAGCAGTAACCAAGTACGTATACCACCCGCTGTAAGGTTTAAAAATCCCTGCCCTTTTCCCCCCACACAGTGTGTTGGTGTGTTCTGTTATGGTGCTGACAATGAACAGCGATTATTTCCCTAAACAGCATTAACTGTTTCAACCCTGTAACCTTTGTTGTCTGTGTGGTATGAACTGACGTCTTGCAGTTTCCGTCTTCAAAATGGCAGTTAGTCGGTGACCTGTCACGACGGCGACGGGGGGGATTCAATCCCGGGCCAGTCCGTGCGAATTCTTTAGTTGTCAAAGGGGCACTGGAACAGTTTTTCCCCCGTGTTTTTGGTTCCGCCGTTATTGTCACTGCACCAGTGCTCAATACTGATCTTTATATTCAGGCTTTAGTTACCAGGAAGACAATTGGGAACATTCACATAAAACACTTCTCATTCGGAAGTTGGAGTAAAGATAAGTACTCTTTGTTTTCCGTCATCCAGTACTAACCGGATTTTGCACAAGGGCCGGTGGATGCTTGGCCATTCTAGATGACTGTCGCATTCCACTGCAGATGTCACTGTGGACATTTCAGAGTAACGTTGCGTTTCTTTTCGGATTTTACATTCTCTGACTGCCAGCTGAAACCAGTTGATAGTTATTTACAAACAATGTGGTTTTAAATTTTGGTTGCTAATAACTGCTTAGTCGGATGTGGAAACTTCGTAACAACTTACCCAACTACGTGCCAGAGATTAGTCTGTATTTCTGAGTTCCTTTTTTTCACGTTCTGCCCCAAACGATCTGGCCGTAAATCGCAAGTGGATTTAGGTGGCCCCTCATCTCTTTTAATCCAGTTTAAAACGCACTGAAATTTCAACATGATAATTTGTTTCCATCTCTGGGTGATTGCCACGCGTGAACGTCCCATTCGTCCACTCTTGCTGCAGCATGTGACATCACGATTGCTCTGAATATGCACGCCTGGGCTTCCACCGCTCTTCAAAGACGGCTGGATGTGATATGCGTTGTTGCTGCATAGAGATAACCATTTATCGTTAAGTGTTAAATCTGCGGTAACGACTTACTCGTAGGTACTGTTCGACTGCTTCATTACGACGTATAGTTTGAGGCAGTTAGTGCAACCTGGCCTAAGTATCCGTAACTATAAAAGTGTCTTCCTACGTGGGAACAGAAAGACGGAACTTAATGCTCGGGTTTTTGTGCGTTTTTGGCGAGTGCTGCATTCGTGAATTGTGCAGCCTTGTGCTGCTGAGTATAGATAGTGTGATTATTGAACGGTCGAAATATTGGGTATTGTACCTAGCCGGGTGGTCTGGCCCACTGCTCCTCTGTTGGTGGTCCGGGGTGGCTGCATGGAATTGTATATTCTAAAGCGTATGAAAGAAATTAATATGTAAAGTGAGATACTGTGTTGGTTTTTGTTTAGTATTTGGAAATTCATGACCCTGGCAGTAGCCGAGGCTGTATAGTGTCGAATGGCAGAATGATTGGTGAATCATGAAATGGGAATGTGGGTTGAAGGAAATGGCGTTGTCTTAGGTGAGATCTCAACATCTGCGTGGAGGGACTGAAGAAAACCACGAGTAACCTAGTATGGAAGGTCTCCGAATCAAGATTTGTACCTGGGACCTGCAGCATAAGAATCAGGAGTGCCACCTGCTAGACCTCGACGTCGGGTGTTGTGTCACCCACACAACATTTTCAATCTCGACGTGACCACAGAATGGCTAGGAAGACGACAGTTCTGAGTAAAGGAATTCGCCCGACAGGCTCCAGATCATTGAACGACGGAGGTGTCTGTCAGCTTACATTATTTCTTTTGTTCTCTGCTCACGTTTTACTTCAGGGCTAGATCAGTGGTTGAATGAATGACTGACGTTTCAGCAACTGTTCTTCCGGTGAGTATTCTCTTAGCAGCTAGAGAACCGACCTTAGCTTGATGGCGAAAGGAAAAAGCTGAGATTCTGTTGCAAGCGTATGGAGATACTCATTGAAGTAGCTAGCTATTACGATTCATCATTCAGTTAATACTCATATAATAAAATATCAAAACGTGGCAGTTAAAATAAAGATTATTAGTCGATGAGTCACATCGCAATAGTGGGACATGACCGTCGGATTGAGGGGGTGTTGGGGTCTCCTAAATAAACACTTAAATTTATGGAATGTTTTATTGGACCGTCGTTACACAACAATAAGGTGTAATGATTTTATTATGCAACTAACAACTGAGCTACATGTTTCGACCCTCCAGGGCCATCATCAGGCTATAAAATAATGGCGTTAACCAAGGCACATGCGGTAACATTACCTGCGGGGTCCCGTGGTTTACAGTTTCATTGTACATTAAAACACAATATGTGCATTTTTATACCATTTTGTCACATACTGTTAGGTGCATAATAAAAACATTGCAACATATTGTTGTGTAACGACGGTCCAGTAAAACATTCCATTATACGTACACACAACGGGATGGAAACCCCACAATTTGGACTTAAATTTATGGTTAACAGATGTAAGAGATATACTTGGAAAAAAAATAATTTTTTTGTGCTGTTGTAAGACCACGATTCTTGGCAAAATGATCGTCCAGAAGAGTCGCTAGGTTCTTGTCAAATGTTTGCGGTTAATGCTGTGTCCGTACTGGGCTACTAAACCCGACAGTAGCGCCCACTGCCGTTACGTTCGGCCACTGCAGTCAATGCCCCGTTTTGTAGCATATGGCTCAGTCGTAGCAGATCTGTGAAAGTTAAACCCACCTCCCTGTATAACATCCATTTATACAGAGGCGATAAACATTTATGGGAACGGTTTTGAGGTCAATAAAAGTGCAAGATCTGAGCTTATTACAGCTGTCTGGGATTTTACGCGTTGTCATTGGGCGAAAGCTTCGAGCGTTTCGAAGGATCGCATTACCTTCAATACGCCTGGAAGTGTTTACTCGAGACAACGTAGGTCATGTGAATTGTTTCCTGAGGTAGAGAAGGTCTTGAATGTAAAATCACTGTCGATATAGTATCTTTTGTACATGTATTTGATTTTCGTTGTTCCTGAAATGCGGTTTGTTTTATTCCTGAATATATAACGAATAAAATTTCCCGGTGAAATGTGTGTCTTGGGTAGAATGATGCCTTTTGGTTTGTGTTGGTAGTAATGCGATTATGTGTTCAAGATTACAAGGATCTACCTTTGACGAATTTTAATTTAACGGTTAGTTAAGGGTTTTTTGTTCATACTTTTTCTTTATACTGTTACTGATAATCATATAGAAACCACACAAACAAAACACACATTTTAATATGTAACAAGACTTTTTTTTTTAGCAGGGATTCAAGATACCAATTTAAAACATTTCAGCATAGACCCTCATATGCAACTGACTCCGTACTTCAGTCCTCTTTGTGCGCTGTTTGTTTCGTAGTCCGTGAATATACAGAGGTGAGATCAGAGCTTGGAACTGAGGCGAACAGGAAACCTAGAATTGACGGACTCTCTCAAACCTCCTCCTCCTCCTCCTCCTTCTTCTTCTTCTTCTTCTTCTTCTTCTTCTTCTTCTTCTTCTTCTTTGTAAGAATTTGTTGTTGCTTACTTCACAAGGCGTATGGTGCCATCGAATCCTTGCATTATATGCCCGATCGGCAATTCTGAACAGTTACAAATTTCGTGTTACTTCGTATGAACATCCTGCAATTGTGGATTATCAACTTTAGTACCTCTTCATAGTGTACTTCAGAAAATACGAACCTGGCGGTCGTGCGAGCTATTGAGGCAGCAGACGTACGAATATTCGTTTGGAGCAATAAGATTTATATGTCGGCAGGTCTTTTGAGAAACGCGTAACTTTTGTTAATTGTGCGTTTGTATATAGCACAGTAAATACACGTCACGGTGGCAACATTAACGTTTTCTTTTAATATGTTGTTTGGTGATGGATAAAACTAACTACAGTCTTTAGCCACGTTAAATGTGGCACATAGTGCACTTAAGTGTAATGTTATGTTGCGAACATTACACAACACGGCATGCTGCCACAATACCCAACTGGTACAGCGAAATTAATGTGACTTTTTATAGTGTGACTTTAGCATGGACGATATGGCTCCCTGATGATGGTCCTAGGACCGAAACATGTCGGAGCGTTTTTAATGTTTTAATGTGTAAATTTTATAAATTTTATATATGTTCAGTAGTTGGTATAATAATTGTGTGAGTCCAAGAGGATCCTTTGAAATTACGATTCTGTGTAATGTTCCACAAGTAAAATGTTGTTTCATCGTGGGAACAAAATTTTTTGTTCCACAAATACATCCGTTTATGCTGTTCTGGTGTTCTTGATAAGTTAAATGAAACCACTGGGTAATTTGACTGCCATAAAGAGGCGCATTTTAATTGCTTAAAACCGTATGAAATCTCATGAAATTTATTTTATATCGATGAGATTACTGGTGTGTTAGTAACTTAATTTCCAGTATTTAGGTATGAATAATCGAGTCATTTTATTTATATTGTCTGACTTATTTCAAAACAGCTTTGGTAGCTGATGGATGATGATTAAAAACTGGTCAACAAGAAAGGAGCTAACAAACTAATGACACTCATGTCCGGTGCTTTCCTCCTGCGGCATGCCGTTAAAAGCCATTTGTTGATTCGAAGGTATGAGAGGGGACAGACACACACATGGCCGGGCACACTGAATGAAGACGCGAAGTAACGTGAGGAAGGAAGGGATTCGTCTAAAACCAAGCGGTGAAGAAAAGTACTTGAAGTGCAAAAGATAGGATGGAGTTTGAATGCTAGTGTATTGATAACGCATCCACTGTTAATGCTGTGGGTGCTAAGGGTACTTCTCTCTGGATGTTGAGGCGTAAACCAGAGTAGTCATTTCTATATAGTGACGAGGTGGAGGTTCACCTCCATTTCCTGTACGCGTCTTTACGATGCTGTGCTAATAAATTGACCGTCTAGATCCGTCTGAAGTCAACGAGGGAAATTTTGTTCGCGACTAAAATAGTTGGCCAGACCTGCTTAGACAAGTTAATGGGCCATGTTGACTGTTGGCTGGTTGTATTACACAGCGGTGGTGTGAATTTCGTAGCATTGGTTACTCGGCGTTGGGGTGGGGTTAAACGTATACAGTAAGGCTGACGTCCAGATTGTGTTCGATTTGCGTCGCCATAAGTAACTGGGGTCATGCTGTGCCAGCCTGGCGTCGCACGCAGCCATGTTGCAGACAGTAAGCATTGACCTCAACGCATCAGTGGCGTATTTCTCAAACGTCACAGTGCACGTTACGTTGTTACACGTACTGCTTTCATGTTTCGTCAGGAAACAGGTTTGTGTTATCATTGTGGCCGGCTTACCCCGTATGACTTCCGAAGTGACTGACAGATTTTCGTAAACTGTGCTATAAATATCGTTCCACTATAGAAATTACGCGGTAGCACAGTGGTTAAGGTGCTATGCTGCAAATCGGAAGGTCGCTGGTTCGATCCCAGCTTGTGTCACTGGAATCTTTCATTGACATAAAATCCTTCCGATCGGACTATGGCCCTGGGGTCGACTCGGCCTCTAACAGAAATGAGTACCAGAAGTATTTCCTGGGGGTAAAGGCGGCCGGTGCGTAAGGCTGACAACCTTACCACAATCCTGTGCCGTTGTTATGTAATCTGGGAACCTTAACTTCCTAGAACCATTTGGGCCACTCCAGGCCTGTAACGGGACTGCTTTACCTTTTTTTATAGAAATAACGCTAAATGTGATAACCTGTTTCTCCACATTCTCCCCCCCCCCCGCATTAACATATTAATATATATGCGATTGTGAGGTTAAGTAGTAATCATACGTGGACCATAGAATGTTTTAGTGAAATTCATGTATATTTTGTTAAAATTCTCTGCGTTTGTGGAAACGGAAGGTTCGTTGCGTTATTCTTAAAAGCCTGCCAGTGGATCTTGATTTAATTCTGAGGGACTCTAGACCGTCATTGTACTGTACCGAATGAGCAACGAGGGTGTTCCGCCTACCTCTCTAGGAGCGGGTGTGTTCGTAATGCATGTTACGCCGACAAGATTCTTTTTTTCGCATTGAGTTCTGCTTAGCCCCGTGTCAACCCCCAAACAGGAAGGCCACCGTTTTCGCTGTCCGTTGTTGTTTTTTGATCATATTTGCTGCTGTTCATAACTAAAGAGAAATATCGTGTTGACGAGCGAGCGGTTGTGCCCGTGCGGATTGACAGTTTTCTTATATGTTCATTTACGGTCAGTTAATGATTCTTGCTGGTGGAAATATTGCAGAATGAGTGACCATGGTTCCTGTAGCCTGTATGACCGTGGAAATGGTTGCTTCGAGCGCTCTGTTTGCGTGTGTAGAAGTTACAGTTTAAAACTTGAGCTGTGGTATGGAGTTGTTTGCAGATTTTAGGACTGTAGGTGGAGGTCAGCGTAGCCAGACCTACGAAAATCTTACATGGATAAATGTTTAGGCTTTTATGTATTATGTGCGCTTGATATTGTTGTATAATATCAACATTACAATACAGTGAAACCACAAAGGAGAATCAGGGCTGTTGGGTGTAGGAATTTTAAAAAATTCCTTCGAATACCGTAGTGTGAATTACGAAGGATGTTCCCCAGGTCATAAAAATTAAGTGAGAAGCCATCACAGCATTAGGTGTAGCGTATTCGTTGCACTGAAGAGTCGTCAAGTACCAGAGAATACTGATGCGTTTTCCCATCCTGTTGCGCGCTTAAAAATTTGCGTCACATTAGAACTCGGATTCTTTCGTTCGCAGTCATTGTCTCTCAGAATTCCGTACTTTCCAATTGAATCACATTAGTTTTCTGAGGTCATTTCCTCCGCTCGTGTATCGTTCCCATCCGCCCTTGATATGTTGGTCCGACGGCTGTTATCATCATCATCATCATTATCATCGTCGTCGTCATCATCATCATCATCATCATCATGGGTGTCGGACCGTTTTCGAACTCCACCATGTTCTGACGTGCTGCACTGTCATCACGCCGTAATCTCATGCCCCTATCGGTTGGCGGTTAATTGTACTGGGAAAATGTCTTTCGCTCGTAAAAACCGAATCAAATCATGAACTTCGTGGCACCTCGTTTCCACGTGCTTGGCTGTTGCTCATCTACTCGTCTTCTTTATTCCGTATGACTGACTGTTTCGACGTCTGTTACATGCTACCCTTACTGTAAGTGCTGCCTTGTTTGACACAGAAAGTTGCAGGCTAGGGAACCTTAACTCACTGAATATTCCGCGTATGTAATGAAGACTTCGAAGTGTGCATTGCTTGTATGCGTAGTCGAATATGTAATATGGAATTGTACTTTATGTTACGAAGTTGCATTGTTTGAACTTTTAACACGCAGAATAGTGAGTTTTAAAGATAGCTACATTACTCCGTAGAGGCTGGCCTTGTGTTGTGCCTTTAGGATTGGTTATGTGATGTCAGGCCAAGTCCCTCTGAGTATTGGCAGTGTCTTACCTTATGTCATAAACGGCGTACGTTTATACTGCTGCTCGCAGTAGAATAGGGGTGGACTGTGTAGTGACTAGGCGATGGGATGGATGATATGGGGTTCGATTTCCGGTAGGGGAAAGAGAATTTTCTCATGTTAAGACCATCCATGTCCGCTCCCAGCCTCATTAATTGGGCCCCGAGGACTCTTTTCCCGGGATAAAGCGGCCGGTGCGTGAACCTTACCACAGACCCCCCTTGTAGTGCCAAGTTCAAGAATGAGTGCAGGTGTAACCCTTCTCCACCTGTATGCATTAATGGCATGTGCAAGGAATACTTTACCTTCAATTTTTCTGGGGGTTGGATGTTTGTTGTTGAGACTTGAACTTTGACACCAGTATGACCAATAGTTTACGCGCTTATGGCGCTCTGTAAACTGAAAAGGACACCAAGCGGCGGAAGAGGAAGAATATCTGATAATGAGTACACAGGTGCGAGGTACTGTATAGGCAAATGACAGTTGTCTTTTTCGGGGTATCTCCCTGGCACTTGCCTAGAGTGAGTGAGGAAAACTACGAACGTCCCTTCCGGCACCCCCTGGTTAGGATGGCTGCTATTTAAACGAGATCAGAAATTGGTAGCTCCCAGATCCGTGGCGTTGATGCGGACCTGCCCCGTACCGTTTCTGTTTCCATTTTAACGTGGCCCCTTACTTGAAGAACCTCTCCATGCTCTCTGCTTCTCTCGGAATCCACCAGACAATAAAACACACGAAATGAAATATCGACAGAACGTCGCGTTAGCCAAATCTGTTTCCTTTTTGCCGGTTCAGAGAAACCCCATGCCGAACTTAATGTCGTTGAAGTGCATGACACAGAGATCTGTGCTCTTTCAGTTTGTCTCATTCGTCTTTTATTCTCCATTTTCCTCCTCCCCGTCCTGTTGTTTTCTCCCTTCATCATCTCCTTCACGTCGATACGGGAATTATCTCCACTCTATGGATGCCTTGTGTAGGTCTTATAGTAGTTACATTTAGAATTTTGAAAGCCTTTAGAGCAGATGTTTACCGAGTGTTTTCGCTCACCGCCTACAGCGAAATTCACGATTTTGTCATTTCTTATGCCACATTATTGTCTTAGTATAGGGCTGTAAATAAGTATGTTCGTAAACATGATTTTATGTACACAAATGAGGATTTAAGCTTGTTCTCATTTAATCATGTTTTTCTACGATACGTTAGGAAGATAAAACTCGCTAGTTTTCGGTTTCATTCGACGAGTACGTGGAAGGTGACTTACCTTATATTAATCTTAGGTTGTAAGCGGAACTATCCTAACATGTTCTAAATGTTTGGCGGCCGTGAACTGATATTTGTTGCGAGTTTCGAAACGCCGTTGCGAGCTTTTAGTTCGCTGAGTATCACTTACTGCAAATGCAAAATGGGTTAGAGGCGGGCGCAGTGCTTCTTTAATCTGCTCTCGTCTATTCTGATCTCATTTGGAATACACACTCATTTAAATGTGCTCCTTTTGTATACATAAGTTTTGCTCTCCAGAATTCCAAACTGTTTTATATTCTACCAACGCTCTGTATCGTGACGTCATATATACACCGTATTGGTCAGACAACGGCCCTCCTTTTTTTTTTTTTTTTTTTTTTTTAGAAACTGGAAAATTTAATTAGTTTTTGATAAAACGCAATTAAAAATTGAGTATAAATTTTATACCCCAAAAATTAAAAAA